>Ga0208014_1000824_pt1 | contig 11207 bp, 12 predicted proteins | sample 25_taG_FD_184099 | JGI IMG/M metagenome (GOLD analysis project Ga0208014, IMG submission 184099) | Marine viral communities from Cariaco Basin, Caribbean Sea - 25_WHOI_OMZ (SPAdes) (version 2) | ecosystem: Environmental > Aquatic > Marine > Oceanic | place: Caribbean Sea: Cariaco Basin...
TTTGGTAAAGGATCTCATAAATGGCACCCCCGCTTTCACCCACGGTAAAAGAACCAAACTCTGTAAATATGTGAGGTGGCTCCACTTCAGCTTCATCACAGGCGATCTTGATCTGGTTGACGATCTCCTCCACCATGTACTTGTAGTCATATTCAAAGTGAAGAGAGTTTTTCACCGGAAAACCGCCACCAATGTTCAGGCTGTCAAGAGACGGGCACACACGCTTAAGGTTGATATAAACCCGTAAACACTTCAGTAATTCGTTCCAGTAATAGGCGGTATCGCGAATCCCGGTATTGATAAAGAAGTGAAGCATCTTCAGCTCCACTTGCTCATTATCCTTGATTTGCTTATTGAAAAAAGGCACAATGTTCTTGTAGCCTATTCCAAGCCGGGAGGTGTAAAATTCAAATTTTGGCTCTTCTTCCGAAGCAATCCTTATCCCAATTTTGTATTTCCCGTCAATAGCTTCAGAAAGCAGATCGATCTCTTCGTAATTGTCAATAATGGGAACACAGTTCTTATGTCCGCCATTAATAAGATTGGCAATATTTGTAATATAGTCGTTCCTCTTAAAACCGTTACAAATCACATAAGTATCATTAGTGATCTTCCCATTCTTTTTTAGATTTTCAACGATATTGATATCTACGGCTGCCGAAGTCTCAATGTGAATATCATTCTTTAAGGCCTCATTGAGCACATGCTCAAAATGAGAACTTTTGGTGCAGTAGCAATAGTTGTAAGTGCCGGGGTAATCGTGCTTTTTAAGAGCATCAAAAAACCAATTTTTGGCTTTGTTTATATTTTCCGAAATCTTGGGAAGATAAGTGAATTTTAAGGGTGCACCGTATTCTTTAACGAGCTCCATGAGATCAATATCATGAAAATGCAGTTCACTTCCTTCTACCTTAAATTCTTCCTGGGGGAAATAATATGTCTGGTCGATTAAATCGCTATACTTCGTATTCAATATTTACGTAATAAAGTTTAAGATTAAAAAGTAGAAATTATAAGCCAATGCTGAAAAAATAACGTGATAAAAGTTTGTTAAGGCTACAATGGCCAGGAAGGTAATATATTAAAAACCAATGGGGTAATTCCCGTGGTGTTTCTTTCATTTTTTTAATTTAGCTAAAGCAAATTTATTAAAAAGCCGGAAAGTTGCAGGGTTTTTTTTAATCTCCTTTTACAACTTTCCGGCTGGTCTTTATAAGCTTTAAACTGGGTGAAATTAGAGGTTAGAAAGGTTGATCACCTCCTGCTGACTCAATACTCTCCAATGGCCGCGGGTAAGATCTTTTTTAGTCAATCCGCCGTAGACTACACGGTCCAGTTTTACTATTTCGTACCCCAGGCTTTTAAATATACGCTGTACAATGTGAGCTTTAGTACTTTTAATTTCAAGACCTACCTCCCGCTTGGGTTTGTTCTCTACATAACTCACTTCGGTGACTTTGGCAGTACCGTCTTCCAGGTTTACACCCTCTTTTATCTTCTGAAGATCATCATAGGCCAAATCTTTATCCAGCTCAAGATGATATATTTGCCTTATCCCATTCTTTGGGTTTGCGAGATTCTTTGCCAGCGTACCGTCATTGGTGAACAGCAACAAACCTGTGGCCTGGGTATCCAGTTTCCCAACAGGAGTGAGCTTTGACTTTGAAGCATTTGCTATAAGATCCATCACCGTTCTGTTCTTTTTTTCAAGACTACCTGTTACGTAAAACCCTTTAGGCTTGTTTAAAAGGATGTACTCAGGTTTTTCGGGGTTAACACGGCGACCGTCAAACTTCACCTCATCTGAGCGCTGTACTTTGTGTCCCATTTCGATCACCACCTTACCATTGACCGTAACGTTTCCGGCAGCTATATAGATATCAGCATCTCTCCTGGAGCAGATGCCGGAATTGGCAATATATTTATTCAACCTCATCCCTTCACTTTTTCCGGCCCCGCCCTGTTTCTTCTTTACGGGTGCATTGCCACGGGATAGGTTCTTAGGGTCCTTTTCATCTCGGCTTACCGGAGCATTTCCTCGGGAATGGGACTTGGTACGGCCAGCGCCGCCCTGTCTTCCACTACTCGTCTTATTGGAAGAGCGGTCTCCCCTGCTTCCGGATGACCTGTCATTTCTACTCATATAAAATAATTTTGTACAAAGATAGTGGTTTGTTAACAATATAATTGCAAGCACCAAAATTGAAAAAGAAATTTGAAGATGTAAGGATTGGAGATTTGAAGATTATGGGAAGAGAAATTCCAAGATAAGATTTGAAGTTGTAGGGATTTGAAAATTTGAAGAGGATAAAATAGATTCCAAAATGGTTAATTGGAAAATGGTTATCGGGATTGGCAATTTTACAATCTCTGTGATCTGCGGGAAACTTAGGAATGACCTCTCGACTCCGATACAGGTGACAACAGACAATGATTAAATATCAGCTAAAAGAAATTTGAGCTTTTTTCTCCTAACTCCGGACTATCCTATACTTTTTTATAATTAATATACCTTATAAAATATACATTTAGAACACTCTGCTCAACAAGGCATCCACATCAATCAGCAGGATGCTGAAAACACCGGCAACAATAATAAACTTCAAGAGATTGTGGAGTAACAAATACTGCCATTTGGCTTTGCTTAAGTATAGCACCAGCAGGAAGATTAACAGCACACACACTGCTCCGTAAAAAAAGTAATACATCTTGCCAATCTCAAACCGAAAGATGAGGAAATAAACCGGGATCATTGATAACAACGTTAGGCCGGTGATTAAGCTCTTACTAAAGTTTTCCCCGTACACAATGGGGATGGTCCTGTACCCCTGCACTAAATCCCCTTTCATATTTTCCAAATCCTTCACCATTTCCCGCATCAAAATAATGAGGTATAAGAAGGCCGCATGGACGAGTATAACGGTATCGAAATTTTTATAGTAGAGAAAAACAGCAAAAAACGGGGTAATGGTTATTACAGATGCAACCAGGTTATTGAGAAAAAGTATTTTCTTGAGACGGTGAGAATAAAACCAGATCACAAAAATGTATATCGAAAAGAAGGATACCGCCCTAAAAGAGAGATAGCTCGCAAAAAAGATCCCGGCCAGGTTGAGGATAAAATAAACCGAAAGTTTAGTCCGCTGACTCACAAATCTATCCAGCATAGTCTTTTGCGGCCGATTTATAAGATCTTTTTCGCTGTCGTAAAAATTATTTATGATGTATCCCGAAGCCACGATAGAAGCCGTAGCAAGCACCATAAAGAACAAATTAGGATCAAAGAGCACCTGCCTCATGGGATGATCGGGTGCCAGAATAAAAATTGAAGTTAAATACTGGGCAATGACCAGCACCAGAATATTGTAGCCCCTAATGACCGAAATAAAGCTGAGAATCTTTAGGAGGAGCCGCTTCTTTGAAATAGAGGCCATTACAGGGATTTAGAAGTTGTAGACTACTTCCAAACGATAATCCTTCAATGCTTTTCTTGCCTTTTCAATATCTTCTGTAAACCCAAGAATGTAACCCCCACCACCAGAGCCGCAAAGCTTGAGATAGTAGTCGTTAGTTTCGATACCATGCTTCCAAAGCTTGTGAAATTGAGCAGGGATCATAGGTTTAAAGTTATCAAGTACAACATGAGATAGCTTCTTCATGTTCCCAAAAAGGGATTTCACATCACCTTTTAAGAAATCGTCCACACAGGCATCAGTATGTTTTACAAACTGGTCTTTCAGCATTTTTCTGAAAGGTTCCTGCTTCATATTCTCCATAAAAATATTCACCATGGGAGCAGTCTCTCCAACAGATCCGCTATCGAGAAGGAACACTGCACCTTTTCCGTTTTGCGTTTGCGATGGAATTCCCGCAGGTTCAATATTGTCTTTTGAGTTAATAAGGATAGGAATGCTGAGGTATGAATTCAAAGGATCCAGCCCCGAAGATTTTCCATGAAAGAAAGACTCCATTTCGCCAAAGATCTTTTTCAGCTTTAGAAGCTTCTCTCTGGTAAGATTTTCAAGAACTGTAATTTTTTCAATGGCATATTCATCATAAATTGCAGCCACTAAAGCTCCACTACTTCCCACACCATATCCCTGCGGAATACTGGAATCGAAGTACATTCCTTTTTCTATATCTGCCTTAAGTTCAGTGAAATTAAATTGAACAAGCTCCGGCATTTTCGCCTGCAGCTCCTCCAGGTAATCTGCAAATCGCTTTAGGCTCCTGTTAGATTTCTGTGCTTCTTCCGATGGATCTTCATCAACTTTTAAAGCCCCATTGTAGAAGTTATACGGAATAGACAAACCTTTGGAATCTTTAATGATCCCATATTCTCCGAAGAGTAAGATTTTAGAATAAAATAAAGGTCCTTTCATAGTGACTGGGTATTTTTTTCTGGTTATGATTTAGCATTCCGTAGGCAGAAGGATCCTCATCTACCTTGTTCCAATGCACCCCATAACCACCGGGGGAAATTGAAAAATCCAAAAGTTCTTCTTTAGAAGCGTTCTATAATATCGGATACCACTCTAAAGGAGCATCAATCTCACGACCATCTTCTAAAGAAAAGAAAACTTTCTCATCTCTGAAGAATACATCCTCAATTTTTATGTCAGTCTTAACTTTTTTCAATCGAGTAAATTGGTGAGTTTCGAACTTCAACATTGCAAAGATATACATTTAACTGGAAGCAAACTCATTACAGCATATGATCTAAGTCAATTATCAAGCCAATTTCTTTGCGCCGCTGCCTACTTTGTCATTGATATACTGTGCGTTTTGGCAGAATTGTTTTAGTTCAGCTTCAATAAATTCGAGCGTTTGCTCCTCCTCTTTCTCCGGAAACAGCAAATGTACATTGGCACCGGCATCAAGAGTAAAGCAAAGGTGCAGCCCGGTTTCTTCTCTAAACCTAAAAATTTTGTTGATGATCGCCAAAGTATTCGGCTTCATCAGTAGAAAATACGGCTGACTCGTCATCATCATTGCATGCAGCGTTAATGCTTCACTTTCCACCACTTTTATAAATTCTGAAAGATCACCACTTCGGAAGATTTTTTTAAGCTTATCCAAATTGTCATGCGCCTGGCGAAAACGGATTTTGGCGTAAGGATGATCGTTCATAAGATCATGGCCAACAGTACTGCTCACCTGTTTCTCTCCCTTATCGACCAGCAAAATCGTATCACGGTAATTTCTGAAGTTGTCATGCACTTCATCTCGAAAAGAAACTCCATACAAATCACTACTCCTGTAAATATTATTGTGCATTCCCCAAACTACAAGCTCTCCCTCAATGCTGCGACAGGCACTACCCGATCCCAGTCTTGCCATAAATGAGCTTTTGCGGGTGAAATATTCTTCATCCATTTTGGGATTAAGTTGTTTTTCCAGGCTCATAAGGCAAAGTGCCAAAGCACTCATCCCGCTAGCCGAAGAAGCGATTCCGCTGCTGTGCGGGAAGGAATTGGAAGTTTCTATTCTGAATTTATAATCCTTCAAAAAGGGCAAATAAGGCTCAACCCTTTCCAGGAAATTTTGAATTTTAGGACGAAAAGATTCCTTTTTCTCTCCTTCAAAAATCAGCTCAAAATCAAAATCGGAAGCAGGGTTTTCTTTTTTCTGAAACTTTAGTTTAGTAGTTGTACGGCACGAATTGAGCGTAAAACTAATTGAAGGATTCGCCGGAATTTGATTTTCAAGCTTTCCCCAGTATTTTACAAGAGCGATATTACTGGGGCTTTCCCATGTTACTTCTCCTTGCTGTACAGAAGACTCGTATGGCTTCGGAATAAAATCTTTTTTGGTCATGCTCACAATTTACACAAAGATAGATTTTCCTGAAAAAGGTTGAAGCTTCATTGAATATTTATGTAAGTTCGGAAAGAAAGACAGTTCAAACAAAACTTGTGGATCCTATGATAGACCATTGGTCAATTGAAAAAGGAAAAGTACATTTCACCATTCCCAACAGTTTCAAAAATTTCTTATTTTAAATACTTTGGATAAGATCCTAAAGCAATATCTAATACATATTAATGCTGAATTACGGATGTTTAAGTTTGAAATATCACGTCTTTAAATAACTGTTATCAGCCCTGAAGGGGCGTAATATAAAATATTAGGGGGCAGTCACTTGTAAAAAACTATATACACTTGGTTTTTAGCACCAAACATCGGCAACCATTAATATACCCGCCTGTAGAAGCAGAACAGCACAGCTACCTCGGTGGTATTTGCAATAATCTTGACTGCCAGGTAATAAAAATTGGGGGCTATTTTGATCATATTCACATACTTTGTATGTTATCAAAAAAAATTGCTCTGGTAAAACTAATGGAAGAATTGAAATCGCATTCATCGAAATGGATAAAAACGAGGGGTGCGGGATATGAAAATTTTTACTGGCAGGATGGATACGGTGCCTTTTCGGTAAATCCTTCTGAGGTAGATTCTGTTATTTATTACATTTCAAATCAACACGAACATCATCGAAAGAAATCGTCGTTTCAAGATGAATATCGGGGGATTTTAAAAAAATATAATGTGGAATTTGACGAGCGGTATGTGTGGGACTAATTTCATAATTGCGCTGAAATATTTCGCCCCTGCAGGGCTTGGATACCTTAACTTTTAATATTTTATCCCGCTTCAGGGGATACTGGCGTGTTACGCCCCGTAAGGGCTTCAAAATTTCAATTCTTTCACAAAATAGTGAATGATGGAAAAAAAACGACTAAAATGAAAAAAACGATTCTTATCACAGGTGCCTCCAGCGGAATTGGCCGCGCCACAGCAAAGCTTTTTGCCAAAAAAGGCTGGAATGTTGCCGCCACCATGCGTTCTCCCGAAGAAGAAACTGAATTGAGAGAAACCTCTAACCTAAAACTTTACAGGCTGGACGTGACAAAAAAGAAGCACCTGCAAAATATTATCTCACAGGTGGAAGACGATTTCACCTCCATAGATGTGTTGCTCAACAATGCAGGCTACGGTGCTGTAGGTGCTTTTGAAAAATCTACAGAGGAACAGGTTGTACATCAGTTTCAGGTTAATGTCTTTGGAGTGATGGCCCTCACCCGGGAATTTATTCCCTACTTTAAAAAGAGAGGGAAAGGCATGATCATCAATACCTCATCTGTAGTAGGCCGGTTCACCATTCCGTTATATAGTATATACTGTTCCAGTAAATGGGCCCTGGAAGGGTTTACTGAGGCTTTGCAATATGAACTTCGTCAATTCAACATTAAGGTTAAAATGATAGAACCCGCCGCTATTAAAACCAATTTTCATGGTAGTTCACTTAAAACCTTTGAAAACGAAGAAGTGAAAGGCTACGATAAAATGGAGAAAAATATTCTCAGCGGAATGAAAAAAAGAAATGAAAAAGCTCCTGGTCCCGAGGTAGTTGCAAAAACTGTATTTAAAGCCGCTACAGATGGCAGCCAAAAATTAAGATATCCTGCCGGAAAAGGTGCCGGAGCAGTACTAATCGCCCGAAAGCTCCTACCCACTACCTGGTTCAATAAAATGGTTTTTAAACAGCAGAATCGGTAGTCATTGCCATAGCTGCAAGATAGCCACCGGTCCAGGCATTTTGAAAATTAAAGCCGCCGGTGATGGCATCTATGTTCAAAACCTCGCCTGCCAAAAAGAGGTTTTTACAGACCTTGCTTTTAAAAGTCTTGAAATTGACTTCTTTTAGTTCCACTCCGCCGGCGGTAACAAATTCTTCTTTGAAAGTACTCTTGCCGTGCACCTGGAAAGTGGCACAGCTAAGTTGGTTTTTGAGTTCTTCCAGCTGCTGTTTGTTGAGATCTCCCCAGCGAACCTCAGCACCAATTCCTGAAGCATTGACCAAACTTTGCCAAAGCCTTTTTGGGAGATCAAACTGAGCATATTTGTGCGGAGATTGTTTCGCATTCTCTTTTTTGAGGCGTTGCAGTTCTTCAGAAATTTCTTCAGGAGAAAGCTCGGGCAGCCAGTTGACTTCAATCTCAAAATTCTTTTTGTTGCTGAGTTCCCTGGCGCCCCATGCAGAAAGTTTTAAAATCGCAGGCCCGCTCATGCCCCAGTGGGTGATCAAAAGTGGCCCAGACGTCTCCAGCTTTTTCCCTCTAAGGCGAACAACGGCATTAGTGGCCACTCCAGGAAGATCTTTAATTCGGGAATCGGTGATCTTGAAAGTGAATAAAGAAGGTACTCCGGGCACAATGTTGTGACCGAGATCCTTCAGCATTTCCCACATTTTTGGATTGCTGCCCGTTGCTACCAAAACTTTTTTAGCAGTGAAATTTTCCTGTGAAGAGGAGATTTCCCATTGGTTATATTTTAGCTGAATATCCTGTACCGCCCTTTTGGTAAGCACCTCGATTTTTAACCTTTTTGACTCCTGTAGAAATAGGTCTATAATGGTTTCTGAAGAATTTGATTCCGGAAACATTCGCCCGTCTTCCTCAATCTTCAGCGGCACGCCTCTCTTCTCAAACCATTCAATGGTATCGCCGGTCATGAAGCTGTGAAAAGGGCCGCGTAGCTCTTTTTCGCCGCGAGGGTAGTTTTTTGTGAGTTCTTTCGGAAGGAATTCGGCGTGGGTAACGTTACATCTTCCGCCGCCCGAGATCCTCACCTTGGTAAGCACATCCTTTCCTCTTTCCAGGATGCAAATTTTGGCTTCGGGAGCCATTTCCGCAGCATTTATCGCAGTGAAGAATCCGGCGGCGCCACCACCAATAATTACAATATCAAAAGAAAGAGGTTCCAAAAATGTCATTTTTCAGCATCAAATATATTCAATTTAAAGAGACGTTATTCTTTGTACAAAGCTGCGCTAAATCTTTCTTAAACCTTAAGCAGTCTAAAGTGTGGTTCTCTAACTTTAAAATTCTAAAAGTCAAGCTATGGGCAAACCTAAAGATCTTCCGAAGCAGAAACAGGAAAAACAACCAGGAAACCAGCAAAAGATGCACCCCGAACCCGAAGTGATACGGAAGGATTACAAAGGCAGTGAAAAACTGAAAGGCAAAGTGGCACTTATTACCGGCGGCGACAGCGGAATTGGCCAAAGTGTGGCGGTGCATTTTGCCAAAGAAGGTGCTAAAGTGGCTATCGTATATCTTACTGAAGACGAGGATGCTAAAGAAACAGTTAAAATGATCGAAAAAGCAGGATCTGAAGGTTTGGCCCTAAAAGGTGATCTCAAGGATGAAAAGTTCTGCCGGGAAGTGGTGCAGAAGACTGTGAAAAAGTTCGGCGGTCTCAATATCCTGGTGAACAATGCTGCCATGCAGTTTCCAAAAGAGGAACCTGAGGAAGTAACATCAGAGCAGGTGCGAACTACCTTTGAAACTAACATCTATCCTTATTTCTTTACGGTAAATGAAGCTCTGAAACACCTTTCTGAAGGGGATTGTATCATCAACACCACCTCGGTCACCGCATATCGCGGCAGTGAGCACCTGCTTGATTATTCGAGTACAAAAGGTGCGATCACTGCCTTTACCCGCTCGCTTTCAAAAATGCTTGCCGAAAAGAACATTCGGGTGAACGCCGTGGCTCCCGGCCCTATTTGGACGCCATTAATCCCTGCCAGTTTTGATGCAGAACATGTTGCAGAATTTGGCAAGAAAGTTCCCATGGGCAGAGCAGGGCAACCAAGCGAAGTAGGGCCGGCGTACGTATTTTTAGCCTCTAAAGATGCCAGTTATATCACCGGGCAGGTAATTCACGTAAACGGCGGCGAAGTAGTAGGCGCCTGATAAACCTAAGATGCTTATCTTGTTCCTCTTAATAAATTAATAGTAACTATGGAAGAATGGTTTAACATACGCTGGGAATCTGTCATTGCTATTTCGGTAAATGCGGTAGGAATTTACATCGCTATCATCCTGTTCACCCGACTCGCCGGAAAAAGAAGTTTTTCAAAAATGTCGAGCTTTGATTTCGCTATGACAGTGGCCATAGGTTCGATAATCGCATCTACAGTGCTTTCCAAAAATGTGAGCCTGGCAAGCGGAATTCTCGGGCTTGCCCTTATCTACGGATTACAGATCAGTGTTGCTTTTTTCCGAAGATATAAAGGAGTTGGTGAAGTGGTAGATAATTCTCCTTTAATGCTTATGGACGGGCAGAAAATTCTTACACATAACCTTCACAGGGCAAAAGTCACCGAAGGAGATCTAAGGTCGAAGCTACGCGAGGCAAATGTGCTTAACCTCTCCCAGGTTAGGGCGGTGATTTTTGAGGCTACAGGAGATATTTCGGTGCTTCACAGCGACAGTGTAGATGAAGTGCTCGAAGACTGGTTACTCAAAGATGTAGAACGCTAATGATAGGCTGGACAGAAATATTGGGCCTCACCGCAGGCGTTTTTACCACTGCGGCGGTAACCCCGCAAATTTGGAAAGCCTGGAAGACCAAAGAAGTAGACGACGTTTCTCCCGGGATGTTCTTTGTGCTCATTACCGGCCTGGCACTTTGGGTGACTTACGGGGTGATCACAAAAGATATTCCTATTATAGCTACCAATGGCGTTGCTTTTATGCTCAACAGCTTTATGCTTTTCCTCATTTACCGCTATCGCGAGAAAAGCTAACACATTAGGTAAAAAGCTGTTAATCTTACTTAAAACTCAACTAAGGGATTCTTAAACCTGCTGAAAACAACACTTTCAGCTATTATTTTTACTGAAATACAATTTTATGTCCCAGGTAAAAGAACAACAAATTTCTGAAGTTTCTTCCGCGAAATCTCAGTTTGAAGATTTTATAATAGGCAACAATCATCCATGCGTCATGGCCCAGACCGTGTTTAGCATGGATAAGGTGGATTTTCATGAATATGATAACTTCGGAAGCAGGGAAACCGCGAAAGCTATACTTGCCGATTTAAAGAAATACATCGCCGCATACGATTTTGAATCTAATGATTTTCTTACTTTTTTAGTCGGTTTTAAAGGTAAGCAGGATTATTCCGAAGAAGAATTTGAGAAGACCCTGTGGGAACAGTTACAGCATTTGCACGAGGTAGACGATGCCGAATGGGATGAGGCGGTAAGTCCCGATCCCGATAATAAAAATTTCAGTTTCAGTCTTGGCGGGAAAGCCTTTTATATAGTGGGTTTACATCCCAACAGCTCCCGCAAGGCAAGACAGGCACCTTACCCTGCCATTGCTTTTAACCTGCACTGGCAGTTTGAGAAA
>Ga0208014_1000828_pt1 | contig 11195 bp, 7 predicted proteins | sample 25_taG_FD_184099 | JGI IMG/M metagenome (GOLD analysis project Ga0208014, IMG submission 184099) | Marine viral communities from Cariaco Basin, Caribbean Sea - 25_WHOI_OMZ (SPAdes) (version 2) | ecosystem: Environmental > Aquatic > Marine > Oceanic | place: Caribbean Sea: Cariaco Basin...
AGCCGGCTTTTCTTCAACACCTGTTTCAGAATTTTTCGAAAAAATGAAAATACTAATAGCGGCGATTAAAGTAACCACACCAACTAACGCAAATATTAATGTATATATCGTGCTTTTATTGATAGTGATTTGGTTGGATTCTGACATGATTTTCTCATTTATTTTTCGATAATTTTTGAGGTAAAACCGCAGAGGCTAGTAAGTGCAATAACAACCTTAAAATATTGTTCTGAGTTCTAAGATAAAGAACCATAATATTTTTTCAGTTAGCATACGGTAAAAAATAAATTTCAATAGTAATAGTTAGATGTTACATATCAAAATTAAAAGATATATTTATTTCGGATCTGATTCTAAGCAATAGTTCGTTATAATGCTACCAAAATATTAGCGAATTTTTACTATTTGTATCTATTTGTTTACATTTAGCTTTAAGTAGCCGGTTTACGTCTACTAACTGCTGTAATAATTATTGAACGAATACAGTGTAAAACACTTCTATTAATAATGACGTACTACTAAAAACGTATCGCATCTTATTTAGTATTAAGGCTATTGAGGAAATAGTCTTTTCATTAAGAAAGACTATTTAAGTAATTTTTTAGGTTGAATACCTATATAAAACAATAACTTAAACCTCTCTCTAGAGGTTGATGGATGGCCTTTATTGTCATAGTAAATATGTCTTAAGAAAAATATAAAAACTGTATATCTAAAGGTTGGAGTGAATAGAAAGACTGATCTGCGCACTAACATGTATGCGCATATCTTCAGTATCCTCACAGTATTTTATCCTAAGCTCTTTAAAGCTAACCTGCCCATTTTCGACTGCTTGCTTGATGATTTTTTGTCGTTGGTTTAGCCTAGCATTCCATGTTTTAACTTCTGCAATCATGAGTTGCACGTCCTCGATAGGCATATTGCCATCAGCGCATTCGTGCAAGTTCAGTCATATTTAAGCAGTAGGGGTCATATCCATTTCTTGCAGTCGTTGAAAGACAGTGTCTGAAAACGGCTTAAAGTAATTCCATGACTTATATTTTTGATTGTACTGACCACCGCCTTCGTTACGCCATTGTTTTAGTATCTCAACAACATCATGGTTGTAGGTCACACACTTAATAGATACCATGCCTGAATTAAAGACTCTGACATCTACCCAAGCATGGTTAATGGTAAAGCGATAGATCGTATAGCCTTTATCAAAGCTTCCGTTGCTATTCTCATCAGTACTGCTCCGGCAATTATAAAAAGGCTCAGGTAATGGTGTAGGGACTACTGGTATTATTAGCGATTTCGGTACTGGGAATATCCACTGCTTATTAGTGACGCAGTCTAAAATATGATCCTTTGCTTCCTCACTTGGCAATTCAATACCTTGCGTGATGATTTCTCTCAAATCGATCTCAACAGTCTTAATACCCAGCTGCTTAATAAAATCCGATTTATCGGTATCTATGAAAGAAGTCACAGCAACTTCAATAAACATCATTTCCCCATTAATCGTTGCGACTATATCAGGTCGAATACAGCCAACAGCTTGCTCTTCGATTAGTTGATCAAACTGCCAAGTTTTATCTTCATTATTTTCGTCATCAGGTAGTGATGGCAGTGTTAGATATCTCCCTTGCATAATGACTTGTTTAGCAAACTTGTGTAGGATGCTTTCAGGGTGAATAGTACAGCTTTCTTTATTATTGAGATGGGCAAAGTGATGCTCATTCTTCTCACCTTTACGAGCCACTACAGGCTCACCACATTCAAAGCAAAAACACATACAAGCCAGCCCTCGCTCGACTTGCTTAACATTGACGATTTGCTTTTGCTCATTAACAGCGATTGACATTGACATAGTTACCATCCTGTTGTTAGTTGGTTAGGAGTGAGGTAACTATGAAGTGAAATTGAGTTTTAAAACAGCTAGCTATTAGGGTTTCAACAGGGGTTTAACCGGTACACTTCTATGAAAAACAAGCACTTAACAGTATTTAATGAGTTGAACGATCAGCTGTTAAACTACCCTCGTGATACCCTTTGGGATAAGTATTTACAGATTATCGTCAATGAGCAGCTGAGAAAAATTGAATATTCGGATGAGGGGTTTGAGCCTGAGAAAATGTCAAGGCAACAGATATATGCTAAAGCGAAAAATATTGATGAAAAAAGCGTAGACAGTCAGACTGCTAAAAATGCAGTCAAAATATCCAAACTTGAACTCACTTTGGCAGCATTTATTGAGGACCAACCGGATTGTAAAAGAGCATTTATAGACCTAGGATATAAGCCAATCATTGTCACTTCTGCATCAGGCGGTGGGTCAAAGAATAAAACATTGATATGGATGGATATTGAAGTTATCGAAAGTGAGGATGTAGCGCAGCAACAGATAGATGAATCTGCTGCTGTAGAGTCTGATGAGGAGCTCGATGATACTGAGGATGTAAGTAGTGTGAGTTACGAACGTAAAGCTGCCTCTGATATTAAGCTTTCTTTACTTGTTCGGCTTTTCTTCAAAAAAGGTGAGCTCAAGATGCTGAGTGTGAGCGGAATTTCACTTATGTTATTGTTAATGCTAAGTGCTCTGCTGGATATTATTATCGTTATATGCTCAATAATAGTGCTTTTGTTATTGAGTGATTTACCAGGCTTTAAACTTTGGCAAGTTATGGTTTTTGTGCTGTTTATTCCTGTGGCTTATATTAATTGGCGATATTTTCTTATACCGTTACAGTCGATACCTCAACATCGCGTGATTAAAGCACCTATGTTCTTTACTAATATTAACGCTGATAACATGGATATTGAAATGTATCGAAATAAAGACAAGCTCAACATAGCAAGGATCACAGAGTTCACTGCAGTCTGTCCAATTTGCTCTGGAGTGATAGAGCTGGCTAATGGTAAGCCAGATCAAAAGCCACCGCTAGTAGGGCGGTGTAAGGAAGCTCCTCATGCACATGTCTATAGCTTTGATCGGATGACTATGAAAGGCTATTTTTTAGGTGTGCCAAATTATTTAGCAGACTGATATTTGATAGTTGAAAAGGAAAAGGTATGAATCTACAAACATTAAGGCAGACTTTTACCTATAAATTAATGGTTTTAGGCTTGTCAGTAGGGCTTGCAGCACCTACTATTGCAGCAGACTTTCATACGACGAGTACAATCGCTAATCAAGGGAATGCATCAGCTCAATTCAACCTTGGTGTGATGTACGACGAAGGTAATGGTGTTGCTCAAGACACTGCTAAAGCATTTGAGTGGTATCAGAAGGCAGCAGAACAGGGCAATGCATCGGCTCAATTTAATATTGGGTGGATGTACGAGCATGCTGACGGCGTTAGTCAAGATTCTGTTAAAGCAGTTGAGTGGTACAGGAAAGCCGCTAATCAAGGGTATGGTGATGCGCAGTATAATCTTGGATGGATGTACCATAACGGTCGAGGCGTTAGACAAGATTATGATCAGGCAATGGATTGGTACTTAAAAGCTGCCTATCAAGAAGATGCCGGAGCTCAAAATAATATCGGTGATATGTACGAAAAAGGTGCTGGCGTTAGTAAGGATGACGTAAAAGCAGCTAAATGGTATTTAAAGGCTGCTAATCAAGGGTATGCTTTAGCTCAAAACAGTCTGGGTTTAATGTACTTTGAGGGCAGAGGTGTTCTTCAGGATAAAAAGCAGTCAAGAGATTGGTATAGTAAAGCTTGTGATAATGGCGATCAGCCTAGTTGTGATGAGTTCTAGTCGAACAGGACAAGCGCATAAGTATAAAACAATTAAAAATAACGCTCACTGCCCAAGGTTAAGCAGAGCTCACAACTTGCCAGCTTGTATTTTTGATGGAGAGTGCGATTTTGTGACCAATCTCTCCGACAACAGTATTATGTAATCCTGAGCTGTTGGGCTATGATGTCTAGTTAAGACAAATTAATCTACATTAGTTGTGGCGAATCGTTCCCTCCAAGATATAGCAAGGAAGTAAATTGAATATTACTCAAATAGAAGAAACCGTTAAGAAGCTAGCTTCAGATGTCCTTAATAGCTCAGTTAACAAGGATCAATTCATATACGAGTTAATGGCAGCTTATGGGCATAGAAAGACGACAGTAAGCCGTATCAAGTCAGGTGAGCGTAACCTAGCCAAGGGCGCAGGGGAAGTCAGGGCCAAGCGACATATCTATTTTAAGCATAGCGATAGCAATAAAGTGTTCTCAGACATCGATGACATGAAGAAAGAGCCTTCTGTCACACGAGAGAAGATACGCTTTATTATCGCAACTGATTTTAATCAGTTTGTAGCTGTAGATACTCGTACACATGACACATTAGATATTGAGTTTAGTGAGCTTGGTAAGCATTTTGACTTTTTCTTACCTTGGGCAGGTATGGAAAAAGCAGTATATCAAGGCGATAATCCAGCTGATGTAAAAGCAGCTGAGAAGATGGCTAAGTTATTTGATTTAATCAAAGCAGATAATTTTAATGAAAAAAACAAGAATGATACTGCTGCACTTCATAGTCTGAACGTATTTTTAACTCGCTTACTCTTTTGTTTCTTTGCAGAAGATACGGGTATATTTACGGACAACCAGTTCAGTGGCGAGCTTGAGTCTCATACTAAAGTAGATGGCTCTGATGTAGACAGTTACCTCAACCGTTTATTTGAGGTTTTAAATACTAGCAAAGAAAATCGTCATGATTTACCAGATTATTTGGCCAAATTTGAATACGTTAATGGTGGCTTATTTGCTGACTCTATTGATTCACCACAGTTTTCTACCAAGTCTCGCAGAATGCTCATTGAATGTGGCAGTGAGCTAGATTGGTCGGGCATCAATCCTGATATCTTTGGCTCTATGATTCAAGCCGTAGCGCACCCTGATCAGCGTGGCGGTATGGGGATGCATTATACTTCTGTCATCAACATCATGAAGGTCATTGAACCACTGTTCTTGGATGATTTGTATGCAGAGCTGGAGAATATTGCAGAAAATATTGATCCAAAATTAAAACCTAGCCGTTTGAGAAAAATGCATGATCGCATTGCTAACATCAAAATATTTGATCCAGCTTGCGGTTCAGGTAACTTCCTTATCATAGCCTTTAAAGAGCTTCGTAAGTTTGAAATGGAGATTATTAAGCAACTTCAGGAGTTTAAAAGAGATGATGATCAAGATGACTTCTTTGATGAAGTCGGCTTAGACTCATCATTTTCTCGTATCAAATTATCTCAGTTTTATGGAATCGAGCTTGATGATTTTGCTCATGAAGTAGCCATACTTTCGCTTTGGTTAGCTGAGCATCAAATGAATGTGGAATTTAAAGCTGAATTTGGTGAGTGTGAACCTACATTGCCTCTACAACATGGCGGAAATATAGTGAATGGTAATGCTATCAGATTAAATTGGATGGAAATTTGCCCTGCGGATAAAACAAGTGAAATATATATTATTGGAAATCCACCTTACCTAGGGGCTAAAAATCAAAGTTCCGCTCATAAATCAGATATTAAGTTCTTATTTAATGGTATTTCCACAGCTAAAAATATTGACTATATAGCTTGCTGGTTTTTCAAAGCTTCAAGGTATTTGGTCGGTGAAAGTCAATGCTCATTTGTTACAACCAACTCTGTTTGCCAAGGAACACAGATCCCTTTAATTTGGCCGCTGGTTTTAACTAATGACGTTGAATTTTCTTTTGCAATTAAAGATTTTCATTGGTCAAACAATGCTAAAAATAAAGCAGGAGTGACTTGTACGATTTTAGGTTTGAGAAAGAAGTCATCTAAACCAAAGTATATTTTTACTAATTCTCTTAAGAAGAAGGTCTCAAACATTAACCCGTATCTCATTGATTCAGGTGATATTATTGTTGAAAAAAATTCTATTTCAATTTGTGGATTACCTAAAATGCAAAATGGAAATCAGCCTTATGATGGTGGACACCTAATTTTTACAGAGTCAGAGAAACAAGAGTTTGTAGAACAAGATCCCAGAAGTGAACGTTTTTTTAAAAAACTAGTAGGATCTGTAGAGTTTATCAAAGGAACTTATAGGTGGTGTCTCTGGATTGATAATTCTGATTTAAAAGAAGCGGAATTAATTCCATCAATAAAGGAGCGTATTCTAAGGGTGGAAAAATCAAGAATTAATGGTGGGGAATGTGCTCGCAGTTGTAGTGATAGGCCACATCAATTTCGATGGGTAAATAAGGCAAAAGAAAGCCAAATAGTTGTACCACTAGTTTCATCACAGAGAAGGGATTATATCCCCATCGGATTTCTAGATAAGGATATTATTTTATCTAATAAAGTTCAGGCAATTTTTGATCCTGAACCTTACATCTTTGGAATTTTAAACTCTAAAATGCATATGATTTGGGTGAAAACTATCACAGGACGCATTAGAACTGACTATCAATATACAGCAGGGCTTTGTTACAACAGTTTCCCTGTCCCCAGACTTTCAGAAATTCAAAAAGCTGAAATTGTAAATACAGCTGTTGAAATATTAGGAGTACGAGAAAGTTTTCCTGAACGCAATTTAGCGTTTCTTTATGACCCAGATAAAATGCCAATCGAGCTTATTCAGGCACATAAAAATTTAGATAAATTGATAGATTCAATATATAGAAACGAGCCTTTTTATTCTGATGAAGAAAGGTTAGAGCACTTATTTAAACTTTATTCAAAAATGACAGGAAGTAAAAATGCCTAATCTAATGCAGTTTGAATATGCTCAAACTGGTGCTAGCTCAAACGAAAACGAGATGGGTATGAGGGCAATGCAAGCTCGTGCCTATGCTGCTAGGGATAGTCAGTACCTGTTACTAAAAGCGCCTCCTGCATCAGGTAAATCACGTGCCCTCATGTTCTTAGCATTGGATAAGCTACATAATCAAGGTATCAAAAAAGCGATAGTAGCGGTGCCAGAGCGATCTATTGGTGGGTCATTCAGTTCGACCGAATTAACTAAATATGGTTTCTTTTGTGATTGGGACATTGATGATAATAATAACCTATGTATTCCTGGTGGTGAGAGTAGTAAGACCAAAGCGTTTAAGCGTTTTATGGCAAGCGATGACAAGATATTGATTTGTACTCACGCCACCCTACGTTTTGCCTTTCAAGAAATAGAAGATAGCGTGTTCAATGACTGCTTGCTCGCTATTGATGAGTTTCATCATGTGTCTGCTGATGGTGATAACGTCTTAGGCGGTGTATTGCGAAGCATCATGGCGAATTCAAACGCTCATATCGTTGCTATGACAGGCTCATACTTCCGTGGCGATAGTATTCCTGTGCTGACACCTGAAGATGAAGCTCAGTTTGATAAGGTTTCTTTTAACTATTATGAGCAGCTCAATGGTTATAACTATTTAAAGTCGCTTGGTATTGGCTATCACTTCTACCAAGGTCGATATACTGATGTCATTCATGAGGTGCTTAATTCAGAAGAGAATTATGGAAAGAAAACCATTATTCATATACCAAACGTGAACTCGGGTGAATCAACTAAAGAAAAATATGATGAGGTAGATGCTATTCTCGAAGTATTGGGTGAAGCTGGTAAAAGAGATCCTGAAACAGGCGTTATTCTCGTTACACGGCCCGATGGCACAGTCATTAAAGTTGCGGATTTAGTTGAAGAAAACGAGCGAGATATTATCCAAAACTATTTACGTAATATGAATCACGTAGACGATATGGATATCATTATTGCTTTGGGTATGGCAAAAGAAGGTTTTGACTGGGAGTGGTGCGAACACGCACTTACTGTTGGATATAGAAGCTCACTAACCGAAATTATTCAAATTATTGGTCGTTGTACTCGGGATAGCGCAAATAAAAGCCACGCTCAATTCACCAACCTTATCGCGCAACCTGACGCTGTAAACGAGAACGTGACCATTGCAGTAAATAACATGCTGAAGGCTATTACTGGCTCTTTATTAATGGAGCAAGTGCTTGCCCCTAATTTTAAGTTCAAAACAAAAAAAGATGGCGACTTCGAACCTACGCCACCGGGCACGATGAAAATAGGTGGTTTCAAGGAACCAAGCACCAAACGTACCAAAGCCATCATAGAGTCTGATTTGGCTGATCTAAAAGCTGCTATCTTGCAAGATGATAAGATCATTGCAGCATCGGCAGGTAAGATCGATCCTGAGGTAGTCAATAAAATTCTTATACCGAAAATAATTCAGCGCAAATATCCTGATTTGACGGAAGCTGAAGTTGAAGAGGTAAGACAGCAAGTCGTAGTAGATTGTGCAATAAGTTCAGCAGAAGTCACTGAGCAAGGCGGTAAGAAGTTTATTCGTATGGCTGAAAAGTTTATCAATATTGATGAGCTCCATATTGACTTGATTGATCAGATCAATCCTTTCCAAAAAGCATTCGAGATTCTTTCAAAATCCATAACGACAGACGTACTCAAGCTTATCCAAGAATCCATTGAAACCACTCGTATTCAAATGGATTTTGAAGAGGCTAAATTACTATGGCCTAAAGTTAAGCAGTTTGTGCATGAAAAAGGCCGTGAGCCTGACTTGAATAGCTCGGATTTTACTGAAAAGAGACTTGCTGAATGTGTCATTTATATTAAGCAACAGAAACGCAAGAGAGTACCCGCATAATGAAAAATGAAGAGTGGCATGTTTTGAAGTCTATGGAGTTAGATGATTGGCTAAACTTCATTGATGATGACGACGAGTTAGGGCTTACGACAATTAAAGCAAAGTCGCGGGCACCTACAGCAGATGAGCATTTAGTCGCTAAATTCCAAGAGATAAGCGACTTTTACAAAACTAATAAACGCTTACCTGAAAATAGTATGGCGAATATTAGTGAGTTTATGCTGTTTACACGTTTAGAGTCTATTAAGAATAACAATGAGCAGTGCCATGCTTTAGTAGATTTTGACGAATTCAACCTGTTACCACTTACCCATGAAGTCGCTGCATCAGAACCTGAACTTATTGAAAAAGAAATCACCTCGTTTGAAGATATTTTTGCAGATGATGATTTTGGCTTATTAGGTGACTCTGATCAGAGTATTTTTAACATCAAGCATATTAAGGTAGATAAACGTGCTGAGACTGACTTTGTCGCTCGCCGTAAATCATGTAAAGATTTTGATAAATATAAAGACCTATTTCCTATTGTTCAGAAAGAGTTAAACAGTGGTCAACGTAAGATTATTGAGTTTGATGATAAAGGTGAAAACTTAGCAGTTGGTGAGTTTTATATTTTGAGTGGCGTATTACTTTATCTAGAGGAAGTAGAGTTTAGTAGTGACGCAAAAACAATAGACGGCAAGCGGTTTAGAAAGGATGGAAGGACACGCTGTATATTTGAAAACGGTACGGAGTCAAATATGCTTTACCGCTCTCTTGCCAAGGCCCTTTACGCTGACGGTAAAATAGTCTCTCCTGTTGGTGAGTATTTTTCTGACATTAAAAATATCAACGAGGATGACGAGTCAGCTGGTTTCATTTATATTTTAAGCAGTCAAAGCCAAGATGCTCGCATTCACTCTATATCCAATCTATTTAAAATAGGCTATTCACGCACGCCTGTTAAAAAGCGTATTGCAAATGCTGCCAATGAGCCTACTTATTTAATGGCTCCAGTCGAAGTTGTTGCTAGTTACGAGTGCTATAACATGAATACGCAAAAGTTTGAGAACCTAGTACATACTGTATTTAGAGATGTTTGCATTGATGTAGAGATTGCAGATTTACAAGGTAATATGTGCAAGCCCAGAGAATGGTTTAGTGTACCTTTAGAGCAGATAAACACAGCGATTGACTTGATAGTGAATGGGCAGATTGTAAACTATAGGTATAACTCTGCTACAAAAAAAATAGATTTGAAATAATTGAGCGTAGCGTTATAAAACGAATTAGAAGTTAGATTAGTTAACTTGTATTCGTTACTAGTTCAAGCTTCTAATCTTCAGCAAGCTATATCAACAATGTTCGCTTCTTAATATTGTACCTGCTAGCTCGTGACAGTATAAGTTTATTGGTTAAAATACTGGTTATGCTCGACCTCTATACATTATCAAAGTTTTTCACATCTTATATAATTGTTATGCACTACTAAGAGTGCATAACGACTTATTTTAATTTATACGTTGTACATAAATAATTTCTAGACATGAATCTGTCTATTAGCTATATCGTTAATAGTTTTTAACTACCCTGATATTCAAGCCAAATTGCATCAAGAGTTGGCTGCTCTCCCACGCATAGTTTATTAAGAGCTATCTCAAAGAGTTTCGCTCGGGAACGTCGGAATTCGATAAAGTCCTTACTAAGATTAGACTCAAGTTCCTCGTCACTCATATCAGAGTAATGTGCTTTTGCCAACAGGTCATAAGGTATAAGATGCGTTCTAAGCCTTGTCTGAACGGAATCTATATCTGAAAGCTCAACACGTTCCTTGATGTACTCTATTGGGTCTTTACGCCCTATAACTCTATTTGTTTTCCAAGTAATTAATGCACAATTCATCGCATAAAAGCTATTTGCTTCGATCTCTTTTAGTAAAGCGTCTGGAAATAAATGATGGTATTCGCGGTGTTGAATACTCTCAAATGTTGCCTTACGATCATCTGCGAAATCATGAGCATCGAAATAACTTGCTATAGCTAGGACACCTCGTGCTTCTATTCCAACGCTTTTAGGCCAACCTGCTTCAGCTAATGAGTCAGTATTGGACAAAGGATACTCATTCCGATTGAATATAGGAACAATATCCCAATCAGCATTAGAAAAATCCTTTTTAATTAGCAATGCTTTTAAACCTTTATAGTCAGCAAATGCTCTAGAGGCAGCTGAGTTTTCATAGCGGTTGGTAAAAAAAGCAGACCATAGATAAGCACGTAGTAGTTTCTCAGCTTTAGCAACAAAATCGCCATGCTCTGGTATCAGATCATATAAAGCGGCACATACTGCAAGAACTGCATTGGTAGGTAGTCTTGCGGCATCAAAAACACCTTGGCTATCTAGTAGCCAAGCCATTTTTTCTAGTCCAGATTCTAAAGTATCCCAATTTTCTAATAAAATCTGCTTGTCCATTTCTACCATGCCTTTATGGTTAGGCGTTTTATCTTGCAATAAAGCAGATGTAGATAAAATTAAATCTCTGACATCACCAAATCTTATAGCTCTCGGACATTGACCAA
>Ga0208014_1000830_pt1 | contig 11189 bp, 10 predicted proteins | sample 25_taG_FD_184099 | JGI IMG/M metagenome (GOLD analysis project Ga0208014, IMG submission 184099) | Marine viral communities from Cariaco Basin, Caribbean Sea - 25_WHOI_OMZ (SPAdes) (version 2) | ecosystem: Environmental > Aquatic > Marine > Oceanic | place: Caribbean Sea: Cariaco Basin...
TGGCTTTGTACAGCAGAGACATGCTTATTGTAAGGCATAGAAAAAAGCCTGCCATCCACCAGAAGGCGGTGCTGCCTGTGGCTTCCCTGGCTTTACCAAGGCAGGTTGCAAAGCCTACTTCAAACAAGCCGGCGATAACGAGGAGCAACCAATTCATTGGTGATCATTCCATTTTCCCTGCACTTTTAAGACCTGCTCAATAACGTCTCGCACACAGCCTTTTCCGCCTTTCTTGTGAGAGATATAGCGCGAGGCTTCCTTGATCTCGGGCGCGGCATCTTGCGGGCAGCAAGGCAGGCCAACCTTTTGCATGGCATATAGATCGGGGAGATCGTCACCCATATAAAGCACTTCCCCGGGTTTGATGTCGTAGATGTCAAAGAATTCTTCCATTTGCTCCACTTTATCCGGGCATCCAAGATAGATGTCGGTAATTCCGAGGCCTTTGAGTCGGGAACGGACACCTTCATTGTTGCCGCCAGAAATAATGCAGATCGTATAGTCTTTTTCTCGTGCATACTTCATCGCGTAGCCATCTTTGATGTTCATGGTGCGAAGTAGTTCGCCGTTGGTGCTTATTTGAATGGAACCATCAGTAAGCACGCCGTCTACATCAAAAATAAAAGTGGTGATTTGGGCAAGGAATTCTTTATAGCTCTTTTCCATGGAAGGTTTTAATTGCTGAGGTTAATAATTCGTATATCTTTTTGTTTTCGCCCGATTCCAATAGGTCCAGGTGGGCTTTTATAGTCGATTGATCATTCCTGATGGCAGGGCCGGTCTGTACCCTGGCAGGAGAAGCATGTTGTACTTTCCCGGCTGTTTCGGCAATGAGGGGTTTTAAAATGTCGAACGGAATATCGTTCTGTTTACAAATTTGCTCGCCCACTGCATAGAGATGATTTACAAAGTTGCAGACAAACACTGCCGAAAGGTGTAATTTTTTTCTTTGTTCCGAAGAGATCTCGTAGCAATTCCCTGAAACTTTTGTTGCAAGTGTTTTCAGGATTTCCAGGTCCTGGGCAGTATTAGCTTCAAGGCAAAAAGGAATTTCGGAATAGTTGACATCATTGTCTTTAGAGAAAGTCTGCAGCGGATAAAACACGCCTCTACGGGAGCAGGCTCTAAGGGCATCAAGGGCTACCGAACCCGAGGTGTGGGCTACAAGCGCATTCAGGTCCTTCATTTTTTCTGAAATTTCAGGAATCACGTCATCTTTCAGTGCCATTAGATATATATCTGCCGGTGCCAGTTCAGAAATTTCGGTAGTTACATCACATTTACTTCGGAAGAAATCCAAAGTATTTTCAGAATGATTATAGATCTGTTTTACACGAATTCCTTCCGAAGCCGAAAAAGCTTTGAAAAGGTGTGTGGCTACATTGCCCGATCCTAAAAGTACAATCTCAATCATACGGCTAAAATACAAATTTCTTTTACTCCCGGGGCTGCTCCTGCAGCCGCATAAATATGGAATTTAAGCAACTTTTAATCCCTATAAATTGCTTACTTTTGCGGCATTTATTAAAGCAAGCCCTCGATGCAGAAAAAAATAGCTTCCATCATCTTCTCTACCCGCCTTATGGCTTTCCTTTTTATCGTATTTGCCGTAGCGCTGGGAATGGGAACCTTTATTGAAAACTGGTACAGTACAGAAACCGCTAAAGTCTGGATCTATAATGCCCTGTGGTTTGAAGTGATCATGGCCTTGTTCGTGGTCAATTTTACAGGAAATATTTTCAGGTACCGGCTTCACAAAAAAGAAAAATGGTCATCTCTACTGCTTCACCTTTCCTTTATCTTTATTCTGGTAGGCGCTTTTGTCACCCGGTATATAAGTTATGAAGGCATGATGCCGATTAGAGAAGGTGCGACCGAAAATACTTTCCTCTCAGAAAAGACATTTTTGACCACCTTTATTGATGGCGAAATAGATGGAGAACCACGCCGAAGAGTAGTGGAAAATGAGGTGCTTTTAGCTCCCGGAGCTTCAAATGAATTCACTTTTAATACAGATTATAACGGGCAGCCTGTAAAACTGGAGATCATAGATTACATTCATGGTGCCGAAGAAGGCCTGGTTGAAGATCCTGAAGGGGAAAACTATCTCAAGATTGTAGAAGCAGGTGGTGGCGAAAGGCATGACCACTACATCAAGGAAGGGGAGGTGAGCAGTATTCACAACGTGCTGTTCGCCTTAAATAAACCCACAGATGGTGCCATAAACATCACTGTTGAAAATGGGGAATACAGTATTTCTTCTCCTTTTGAAGGTACTTATATGCGAATGGCCGATCAAATGCAGGGGCAGGTAGAAGCCGATTCTGTTCAGACCTTGCTATTGCGTTCTCTCTACAATATGGCGGGTATGCAATTTGTTTTGCCCGATCCTGTGGTACGTGGAAAATACGATGTTATCCCTACCGAAAAAAAGACTGAAGGCCAGCAGGACGCTGCTGTAGTAAGGGTGAGCACTGCAGGCGAATCACAAACTGTAAAACTTCTGGGCGGGAAAGGTATGGTTACCGATCCTATAAAGTTGAATCTTGGCGGCCTCGAATTTTATGTGAGGTACGGCTCTAAAGAATACGAGTTGCCATTCTCTATTAAACTCAACGATTTTATTGCTGAAAGATATCCCGGTACAGAGAAAAGCTACTCCTCTTTTAAAAGTAAGGTGACGGTTATTGATGAGGAGACAACTTTTGATTACGAGATTTTTATGAACCACGTGCTCGATTACGAAGGCTATAGATTCTTCCAGGCCTCTTTTGATCCCGATGAAAAAGGAACGGTACTCTCTGTAAACCACGATTTTTGGGGCACCTGGATTACCTATATCGGGTACACGCTATTATATATTGGATTATTGTGGATCCTGTTTGCAAAAGGATCCCGTTTTGGGGAACTTAAACAAATGCTGGAAAAAGTGAAGAAGAAAAAAGCCAGTATTACCGGTATTTTACTGGTGCTGTTCTCTACAACAGCAGGTTTTGCGCAGGAAGAAGAACATGCCCACGAAAATCCGCTCACTATTCCCAAAGCAAGGATAGACTCGATCATTAAGGCCAATGTGGTTTCTGAAGAGCATGCAGCAGAGTTCGGCCGACTTGTAGTACAGGATGCCGGCGGAAGGATGAAGCCTGTAAACACCTATTCTTCGGAATTACTTAGGAAATTAAGTAAAAGTGATGATTATGAAGGATTAACGGCTGACCAGGTGATGATCTCCCTTACCGAAAATCCTACCATGTGGTATAATGTGCCGGTGATAAATGTTAAAAAGGAAAATGACAGCATCAGGCATATTGTAGGTGTTCCCGAAGACCAGAAATTTATCGCGTTAACCAGCTTTTTTGACAGGGAAGGAAACTATAAACTTTCGCCTTACCTGGAGCGTGCCTACATGGCCGCGGTGCCCGATCAATTTGAAAAGGACTTTATTGAAACCGACAGAAGGGTAAACTTGCTCTACAATGCACTGCAGGGAGAAATTCTAAGGATTTTCCCAATCCCGGGGCATGAAAACGATAAATGGGTATCGTTCCCCGAAGCTGCCGAAGCAGGATTTAAAGGAATGGATTCGGTTTACACAAGGCAAATCCTTCCAATGTATTTCAGCGCATTGCAAACTGCGAAAAAGACCGGCGATTATTCACAAGCCAACGAATTGCTGAACAGTATCAAAGGTTTTCAGAAAAAGTTTGGAGGAGAAGTAATGCCTTCAGAAAAGAAACTGGAAACAGAAATTTTGTACAACAAGTACGATGTTTTCAGGAACCTCTTTGCAATGTATATGATAGCGGGTGTCCTGATGTTGATCTTTGTAATTGCCCAGATCTTTAGGGACAGCAAAATGATACGAATCTTGATTAGACTAAGTATTGCTGCTATTATTATCTTTTTTGTGCTCCATACACTGGGACTTATTGCGCGCTGGTATATTTCGGGACATGCGCCATGGAGTGATGCCTATGAGTCGATGATCTATGTGGCCTGGGCTACCATGCTCTTTGGGTTGCTCTTTGGAAGAAAAAGTGACCTTACCATTGCATCTACGGCTTTTGTGACCTCTATGATCTTAATGATTGCACACTGGAACTGGATGGATCCATCTATTGCCAACCTGCAGCCGGTACTTGATTCATACTGGTTGATGATTCATGTTTCGGTAATTGTAGGTAGTTATGGTCCGTTTACCCTGGGAATGATCCTGGGTGCGGTAGCTTTGATCCTCATGATCTTTACCACAAAGAATAACAAAAAGAAGATGGACCTTACCATCAAAGAAATAACCATCATTACCGAAATGGCGCTTACCATTGGTTTGGTGATGTTGACCATCGGGAACTTCCTTGGTGGGCAGTGGGCCAATGAAAGCTGGGGACGTTACTGGGGCTGGGATCCAAAAGAGACCTGGGCACTGGTGAGTATCATGGTCTATGCTTTTGTGATTCACATGCGCCTGGTGCCGGGAATGAGAAGCCGCTGGTTATTCAACTTTATGGCAGTTGTATCTTTTGCCAGTATTATGATGACCTACTTTGGGGTGAACTTCTACCTCTCAGGGCTGCATTCTTATGCTAGTGGAGATAAGGTAATTACCCCAACTTTTGTTTACTATTCTGTAGTAGTGGTAGCCATTTTAGGAGCAGTTTCTTACTGGAGGTTCACCAAGTACTATAAAAAAGGAAACCGAAGCAGGTTGACTGCAGATTATATTAAGAAGAAGAAAAAATAGTGTTCAGTGATCGGTATTCAGTGATCAGAAAATTTAAAAGAAAAAATCCTGCTGTACAGCAGGATTTTTTCTTTTAAACCTTAAACCTTAAACCTTAAACCTTAAACCTTAAACCTTAAACCTTAAACCTTAAACCTTAAACCTTAAACCTTAAACCTTAAACCTTAAACCTTAAACCTTAAACCTTAAACCTTAAACCTTAAACCTTAAACCTTAAACCTTAAACCTTAAACCTTAAACCTTAAACCTTAAACCTTAAACCTTAAACCTTAAACCTTAAACCTTACTCAAACTTCCCCTGTTGATAATCTGTGTACGCCTGGTCTATTTCTTCGAGCGTGTTCATCACGAAAGGGCCCTGGGCTACTACAGGTTCGTTAAAGGGTTCGGCGTGACCAAATAAGACAGTACTTTCTGCCAAAGCTTCTATGCGAAGGTTTTCATCGTCATTATTGAATTCTACGAGATGAAGGGACTGGATGATTTCTCCATTGATCTTTATTTCGCCTTTTATGACATAACAAAGAATGTTGTGGCTTTGAGGGACCTTTGTAGTGAAAACTCCGTGGGTCTCAAAGAAAAGGGTGCTAAGGTGTATCTCTGTGGGCGTCTCAAAAGGCCCCTCAGTCTCATTAAGAGTCCCTGACACTACCTGGGCTTTAACCTTTCCATCTTCAGAAAAAGTCAGCGGAATTTGCTCTTTTTGAAGCCCCTTGTATGTCGGTGTTGTCATTTTTAACTTCGCCGGTAAATTCACCCACAGCTGCAGGATCTCTAATGGCCCACCTTCCTTTTTAAATTTTTCTGAAGAAACTTCGGCGTGAATAAGGCCTTTTCCGGCGGTCATCCATTGTACGCCGCCACTTTCAATCACACTGTTGTTGCCGCCAGAATCTTTATGGGCAATGTCGCCATCAAGAATAAAAGTTACTGTTTCCATTCCCCTGTGCGGGTGCGGCCCAAAAGGCAGTCCATTGTTTCCCGGGGAATACCGCTGCGGCCCGTGATGATTGAGAAAGAGAAAAGGATCAATCATCCGCAGAGACCTTGTGGGCATTGGGGAATAGGTGATGAGATCGGCAATTGGCCGGTACTCAGCTTTATATGTTCTTTTGATGGTTCTCATGTACAATTACTAATTAACAATAATCAATAAACAATAAACAATATTCAATATTCAATGTCTTACTCTTTATTCCTCACATAGATAAGTTTGTATTTTCCGCGGCCCTGATTTTCCCTTGATTCAATTTCAAATTTATCAATAGAGTTGATCATGGGGGTTAGCTTTTGGAAACCGTAGTTACGGGAGTCAAAGTTAGGTTGCTTCTTTTGCAGCAGGCTTCCTACATCTCCCAGGAAAGCCCAGCCATCGTCATCGGCAACATCAGATATCGTGGAGGCAATTAATTTGATAACTTTATTAGTGATCTTGTCATAATCACTCTTTTTGGTCTCTTTTTCCTTGCTGGATTCCTTCGTCTGGTTCTTTAAGATTTCGATATAGATAAATCGGTCGCAGGCAACTATAAAAGGATCGGGGGTCTTTTTTTCTCCTATGCCAATCACGTTCATTCCGGCTTCTCTAAGGCGGGTTGCGAGTCGGGTGAAATCACTGTCACTGGAAACCAGGCAAAACCCGTCAACTTTTTCCGAATACAGGATATCCATGGCATCAATGATCATGGCAGAATCGGTTGCATTTTTACCCTGGGTGTAACCGTATTGCTGTATGGGCGTCACGGCATTCTCAAGCAGTACATTTTTCCATTTTGCGAGGTGGGGCTTGGTCCAGTCACCGTAGATCCGTTTTATTGTGGGGTTGCCGTATTTGGCGATCTCTTCCATCATTTCCTTGACATAAGCCGAAGGTATATTGTCGCCGTCTATTAATACCGCTAATCTTGTATCCATTAAATTCAAATTTCCTGATTATCCCATAAAGATAGGGAATTGACATCTACCCGTGGGAGGAGCGCAGGGGATTAAGTTTTTTTTAGGAATGCATACCGACAACCGGAAGAAAATACCTGCCAAAAATGGCATTTTTAAGCATGCTCCGGGTTGTGAGGTTCTATGTGAATAAGAATGTCGGCTAATTCGGGTTTTTCCTGTATGAGTCTGTCCTTTAAATTATGGGCTATTTCGTGGCCTTCGTTGACAGAAAGTTCGCCGTTTACTATAACATGCAGGTCTACATGATAGGTCATTCCGGTTTTGCGAATAAAGCATTTTTCGGTATTAAGCACCCCTTTTTCTTTCATGGAGATCTCCCGAATCTCTTCTACCAAATCATCATAAAGATGCTCATCCATAATTTCACCAAGAGCAGGTCTCAAAATGAGGTAAGCGTTGTAAAGTATAAAACCCGAGGCAAAAAGCGCCGCCCAGTCATCGGCTGTTTCGTATCCTTTTCCCATAAAAAGGGCAATGGCAATCCCTATAAAAGCCATGAGAGACGTAATGGCGTCGCTGCGATGGTGCCAGGCATCAGCCTTGAGAGAGCTGCTGTTGGTTTCTTCCCCTTTTTTATTGATAAACCTGTAAAAGATCTCTTTGGTAAGAATAATTGCCGTTAACACTACCAGCGTGTAGGGTTTGGGAATTTTATGCGGAGTCTGGATATTCTCAATACTCTCCATAACAATTATTGTCGCCGAAACCACCAGGAAACCTACCACGGCAAAGGTGATAAGCGGCTCCACTCGGCCATGCCCGTATGGGTGGTTATCATCGGCGGGCCGGGCTGAATATTTTAATCCGAAGAGCACCAGAAGGCTCGAAAATACATCGGTTGTAGATTCTATGGCATCGGCAATTAGGGCGTAAGAATTCCCAAAAACACCTGTAACCCCTTTAATTACGGCAAGTGCGGCATTGCCGGCAATACTGTAGTAAGAGGCTTTTATGGCCTGCCGGTGAGCATCAGTCTTCATAGATTTTTGAAACTAAAGAGGCTTTCTTAAAAGCTCTAATCCTATCTTTCTGAATTACTTCTGAATCTTTTTACTCCTGAAAATCAGTTTGTAAGATCCTGAAAAAGTAGCTTCAGAATGACATTTTTGACAACTTTTAAGACAGCCTCGTTTCTGTCTTCCTGAAATATTCAGGAGTTATATAAATTTAAAGGATCCTGAAATCAAATTCAGAATGATATTTGTTAACTGCGGGAGTACTTTATTTAAGCCTCCTCTTCAGTTGTTTCTTCCATGGTGTGGTACACATGCTGTACATCATCATCTTCTTCCAGTTTTTCGAGAAGCTTTTCTACATCGGCGGCTTCTTCAGGAGAAAGTGTTTTTGTTACCTGCGGAATATATTCAAATCCGGAGGAGATGATCTCAATATCCCTGCCTTCCAGTTCCTTCTGAAGGGCTCCAAATGCCTCAAAAGGTGCATAGATGATGATGCCGTCTTCATCTTCAAAAACTTCTTCGGCACCAAAATCTATCAATTCCAGTTCCAGTTCTTCAGCATCAAGGTTATCTTTGGCGATGCGGAAGTTACAGGTGTGGTCAAACATAAATTCTACCGAGCCCGAAGTCCCCAGGTTGCCGTCGCATTTATTGAAGTAGGAACGCACATTGGCAACTGTACGATTATTATTGTCTGTAGCAGTTTCTACCAGCACGGCAATACCGTGTGGTGCATAACCTTCAAAAAGTACGATTTTATAGTCGCCCTGGCTTTTATCTGAAGCTCTTTTTATAGCCCGCTCAATATTGTCTTTGGGCATGTTGACACTTTTGGCATTCTGGATCACAGCCCGTAACCTCGAATTAGTGTCGGGATCGGGGCCGCCCTCTTTAACAGCCATTACTATATCTTTCCCAATGCGGGTGAAAGCCTTGGCCATAGCAGACCATCGCTTCATTTTACGCGCTTTACGGAATTCAAATGCTCTTCCCATTTTAATCTATTAATTGAGGGGTAAAAATAGGAAAAAACATCAAGCTCCTAAAAAAGATTATTCGCCTGCATCTACAATATCTTCTATGCTCCGGGCGAGTTTAAAATCTCTGTGGGTAACCCCGCCGGCATCGTGTGTAGAGAGGGAAATTTCGAGTTCGTTGTAGACGTTTGTCCACTGCGGGTGATGTTGCTGGGCTTCGGCTTCAAAGGCTATTCTCACCATTACCGAAAATGCTTCTTTAAAGTTCTCGAACTGAAAAGAGGTGTGAATGGCATCATCTTTATATTCCCAGCCTTCAAGTTCTTCAAGCTTTGATTTGATCTTTTTTTCATCTAAAATCTGCATATCTCCGAAGTTTTATTTTTTTAAATTTAAGCAACCTCGTAGTGCAGAAAGATGAATTAGTAGAATATTAACAACTAGGAAACCAGGGTGCTTGCCACCACTTCCTGTATAGAGATCTGCAGGTTCTTTGGAAGCAGATTGTCTTTGGGAATTACGGCAAGAAAACGATCGAAATTTGAATCGTAGACATTTTTTAACAGGGGTTTTTTTTCTCCCAGGGTTTCACAAATCTCTGCTACCAGGTCATTGTGGTGAATAAGGTCGTTGCTGCCCAGGTGAAATACTCCCTGCTTGTTCCTGTTAATGATGTAATGCAGTTGCTGGGTCATTTTTGCTTCATAGGTAGCATTCACTACCACATTCGAAAAAACTTCAATGGCTTCCTGTTCCTGCAGCTGTCTTTTTATCTCGGTAACACGCGGCGAATTGGCTCCAAAGACCATGGGCAACCGGGCGATGACATACTTGTTATTTGGCAATCGCAGGAGCGCATTTTCGATCTTTATTTTAAACCTTCCGTAGACACTTTGAGACAGGGTTTTGTCATATTCGTATGACGGATAGTTGGTAAAAGCGTCAAAGACATTGGCCGAAGACAGAAAAATGAGCTTTGAATTCTTGCTTTTCAACAGGTAATCTATAATCTCAAAGTGGGTGTGTACCTGTGCTAAAAAATTACCGCGCAGGGCCGACACAATGATATTGGGTTGCAGGTTCTCCAGCAAAATGCTAATGCTTTCCCGCTCCAGGTCAAACTGGTGGAACTTCTGGTTCTTTTCGAAAAAAGCATTGTCGGTATGGTAGGTGGCGTGCGTATCAAAATAGGGGTAAAGCTCTTTATACAGGGCATTCCCGATAAAGCCGCTTCCCCCTAAAATCAAAATCCTCTTCAAAAACTATCCTTTATAAAATGGCATTTTTACCACTGTGGCAGGAAGAGCTTTTTTGCGAATCTGAATATTAATTTTACTTCCCGGTTTGGCATACTCTGTTGGAACATATCCCATTCCAATTCCCTTTTCGAGCGATGGAGACATGGTTCCTGAAGTTACCTTGCCAATAACCTTGCCACTATCATCTACAATCTCGTAACCCTGACGCGGAATTCCGCGCTCATCAATTTCAAAACCTACAAGCTTGCGCTTTGGCCCATTTTCTTTCTGTTCTTTAAGAGCTTCAGAATTAACGAAGTCTTTGGTGAACTTAGTGATCCAACCAAGGCCTGCTTCGATTGGGGAAGTGGTATCGTCAATATCATTTCCGTAGAGACAGAAGCCCATCTCCAGGCGCAGGGTATCTCTTGCTGCAAGACCAATTGGTTTGATGCCATAGTCTGCACCTGCTTCAAAAACACGGTCCCAAACGCGCTGGGCATCATCATTTTTTACATAGATCTCAAAACCGCCGCTGCCAGTATACCCGGTGGCCGAAATGATCACGTTTTCGGCTCCTGCAAAAGGTGCCACCTGAAAAGTATAGAATTTTATTGCTGAAAGATCTACATCGGTAAGAGACTGCATGGCTTCGGCGGCTTTTGGCCCCTGTATGGCAAGCAGCGAATATTCGTCTGAAAGGTCGCGCATGGTAGCGTCCATCGTGTTGTGCTGGGAAATCCAGTTCCAGTCCTTTTCAATATTGGAGGCGTTAACCACCAGAAGGTATTTCTCTTCGTTAAAGCGATAGATAATAAGATCGTCTACAATTCCACCATCGGCATTGGGCATGCAGCTGTACTGGGCTTTGCCATCGGTAAGTTTTGCAGCGTCGTTAGAACCTATTTTTTGGATCAAAGCCAGGGCATGCTCTCCCGTGATAAGGAATTCGCCCATGTGCGAAACGTCAAATACACCTACCGCTTTTCTCACGGTCTCGTGTTCAATATTTACACCTTCATAGGAAACAGGCATGTTGTAGCCCGCAAAGGGAACCATTTTGGCTCCAAGATCTATATGAGTAGAAGTAAGTGCTGTATTCTTCATTTAAAAAATATTTTCCGCAAATTTATTAAATTCAATAAGGATTGGGCGGTTAATGCAGAAATTTTCAATAGAAATAGAGAAGGCAAAGGCTGGGGCCGAAGGAAATTTTATATTTGTGTAACTTTTCAAAAATAGCAATTCATGAAGATCCTTAGCGCCAAACAAATAAAGCAGGCCGATAAACTGACTATTGAAAAGCAGGGGATTTCTT
>Ga0208014_1000831_pt1 | contig 11172 bp, 8 predicted proteins | sample 25_taG_FD_184099 | JGI IMG/M metagenome (GOLD analysis project Ga0208014, IMG submission 184099) | Marine viral communities from Cariaco Basin, Caribbean Sea - 25_WHOI_OMZ (SPAdes) (version 2) | ecosystem: Environmental > Aquatic > Marine > Oceanic | place: Caribbean Sea: Cariaco Basin...
TGAGTTTGCAAAGCAAGTGGTGAAGGCACTCACAAAAGGCGAGGAATATATCATTGTTGCTGGTCGCAAAGAAAAACTGGCAACACGAGTCAATCGCGTGTCACCACCGAAACTCTATAAGCTAATACGCGAGTCGCAAGTAAAATAGCTTGGTATGCAGTAGATTGTCACTGAACATTGCCATCATTGGTATTTATAGGGTCAAGGGGTGTAAAATAAGCGTGTCTTGTTTTACACCCTATTCATTTCTGCGTCATACCGAAGATATTATGAAAAATACAATGTACTGCTTACTTTCTAAGAAAACGATCAAAAACATGCTGTTTGGCACGATGAGCCTTACCAGCATCTTGAGTCTCAGTGCTTGCCAGCAAACACCAGATTATAACTATCTAACTGGTGAAACGATGGGAACAAGCTACCATATCAGCTATCAGCTCCCTGATAATGCAGACGAAGCAGCCATACAAGCGTCAATCGATGAACGCCTGAAACAGATTAACGACAGCATGTCGACCTATCAGAGCGACTCGACCATCTCTAAATTTAATCGGTTGGATAAAAACACGCCGATTACCATCGACGCTGATTTTAGTCGGGTGCTGGATGTGTCAAAGATTGTCTACGAGCAATCTGGTGGTGCGTTTGATCCTACCGTTATGCCTTTAGTAGAGACTTGGGGTTTTGGCAGCACTATGACAGTCGAGCGTTTACAAAGTCCGCCTACAGCGCTCGAGATTGCTCAAGCAAAAGCACTGGTAGACTTTGAGAGTATTATAAGAAAAGACCAAACGGTATCCAAAACCAAAGACGGCGTCGAGCTTGATTTTTCTGCCGTTGCTAAAGGTTATGGTGTTGACGTCATCGCTGATGTACTCAGAGAGGATTATCAAATTCGCAATTATATGGTTGAGATTGGCGGTGAAATTTCGACATCTGGCGTTAACAACCAACAGCAGCCATGGCAAATTGCGATTGACGCCCCTATTGAAGGCAGCACTGTCAGCGAGCGCCAAACGATATCTGCGATTCGTCAACCAAAAAATACGGCTAGCCAAATGCATCTGGCAACCTCTGGAAACTATCGCAACTCCGTCATATTCGATGGCAAACGCTATAGCCATACTATTGACCCGACCACTGGCAAACCTATCGCGGGCGGTGCACCTTCAGTCACGGTAGCAGCTGACTCAGTCGCATTAGCTGATGCATGGGCAACAGCGCTGACAGCGATGCCTTATCATAAAGCACTAGATGTCGCTAAAGCTCAAAACTTGGCTGCTATGTTTGTAGTATTGGCTGACGATGTAAAAACAGACGGTTCTGACGGCAATACTTCGGATGACGTGTCTGATGATGATATCGATGACTGGCAAGTCGTACAGACTCCCGCGATGCAAGCACTACGCGCTGACAAAAAGCCCCAGTAAGTTTCTGGTATTGAAACAAGAGAATACGATAACGCGCAACGAGCGACACCAAAATTTGCTATACTATTAGTTAGTTGCCATTAAAAGTACATCGTTATCACTAACAGCAACTGCCCCACTTTTGACAATGAGGTTTCCTCTATGCTTAGCCAATTGCTTCCCATGCTTGCCATTACCTTTACGGTGTTTATCCTATTTTTCATTTTTATGGGTATCGGTTATGTGGTCAAAAAAAAGCCGCTCAAAGGCTCTTGTGGCGGCGTTGCCAAATTGATGGGTGATGAGCAGTGCTCATTTTGCGGCGATGATCCCAACAAGTGCGACTCATTGATGGCAGAACAGCAAGAAAACGCGTTAAGAGCTGCCCAACTCGGCAAATCTGTGTAAAAACTTATTGGTTACCATACGCGGGTAGTATTTACCTAACATCTGTTCGTATAATAGCGTCAAGTCATTCAAAGTGACTTGGCGCTATTTTTATATCGTCATCTCTTATTATTCCTATTTAGACACTCTCTACTTAGATATTTTCTATTTAAAAAATTGGCTAGCAAACTTATCTGTTTTGCCCTCTGCAAATTTTTAGTTCTGATTACCGTTTAGGTACGTGTCTGAGTAAATGATCTTTGGTGTTGTTTTACAAGCGACGATTTTTCGGCGCTTTTTTATAACGTGTCCTTTTTCCCTGTTATCGTTGTACTGCTATGTCTACCTCATCCAATCTGCCTTCATCACGTTTCACCTTTTGGTTAGTGCTATGTGCCATGATTTTGCTAGCGACCAATATGCGCGCCCCTATCGTTGCGCTGGGCGCAATCGCACCAGTGGTAAAAGAAGCACTCAATATCTCGGAGATACAGATTGGCTGGCTAGGCGCTGTGCCGATGCTGGGTTTTGCCCTTGGTGCACTGATCTCGCCAGCGATTGGCAAGCGCTTCGGGCTTGAGAATACGCTGATTGCCATGATCGCGCTATTAACCACTGGCATGATTTTGCGTACCGTTATCCCGACGTGGACTGGGTTTTTGATCGGTACCTTATTGCTGACTTTAGCAATCGGCTTTGCTAATACATTGGCCGCGCCTGTCATCAAGCAACGTACTCCGCAACATATTCCGCTGATTACGGGTTTGTTTAGTTTAACCATGACAGTGACCGCAGGGATAGTCTCAGGCATCGTCCTCCCTTTATCTGAGCAAGTAGGCTGGCAATGGGCGCTAGGTGGTTGGACGATTTTAGGTATTTTTGCGTTATTGATTTGGTTATTTTTGCGTGTGCGTTTGGGCTCATCCAACCACCAACCCGTCATATCTACAGATAAAGATGCCTCTGATATCTCTATGTGGCGAACGACGTTTGCTTGGCAAATTGCAGTCTTTATGGGGCTGCAATCATTACTATTTTATACCGTTGCCAGTTTTTTGCCCTCTATTTTGGTTAGTAAAGGACTATCTGCTGTGAGCGCTGGCCAAATGGGTTCTGTGTTTCAGTTTATGGCACCCATCTCTATTTTGAGTCTGACGTGGCTAATCAATCGTGGTCGTCCTATTCAGGCACTCGCCGTGTTTGCCGCTGTACTCAATGTCATTGGCGTGTTAGGTATCAGCTATCTATCTACTGAGTTGGCGTGGCTATGGTCAGCGATGATGGGAATTGGGTGCTCAGCGATTTTTACATTGAGTATGATGCTGTTTTCCCTGCGTACCTATACCACCAATCAATCAAGTGAGCTGTCTGGTATGGCACAAGCGGTCGGTTATTTGATTGCATTTTTTGGGCCGCTTGGCACAGGCTGGCTTCATGAATCGACTGATAGCTGGGGTCTGCCACTTTTTATTATGCTGGTACTCATGATTGCAAACGTGGTAATTGCTTGGCTCGTCAGTCGTCCAGTGATGGTTGATGGTAAATACATTTGATTTCACTCTTTTGACCTCTATAAGCTTTTGATTTCTAACACGTAATAAAGCTGTCTTTAAATTAACCTTAGGGCAATATTGGTCGCCGTCTTATTTTGCTACACTGGTTTGATTGCATATAGGACATAACCCCCATGATGAACTTACCCTTTCGTTCTCACAGCTTCCCTGCTATCGCCATGCTCGCAGCTGTAATGGCGATCAGTGGCTGTCAAAAAGATGCCGAACCTACAGCGCCGACTGACACGCAGAATACCGAAACAACTAACAATCAAGCCGATACAGAATCCGTAACCACTGAGGCCGCAGCACCCGCCGATCAACAAGTCAATTCTTCACCAATCACTATTTTAGCGCTTGGTGACTCACTGACGGAAGGTCTTGGGGTTGATAAAAATGATAACTACCCTGCTCAGTTAGAAGATCGTCTGCAAGAGAAGGGCTACGACAATGCCAAGGTTATCAATTCAGGATTGAGTGGAGAAACCAGTACTGGGCTGGTCAATCGCTTAGATTGGGTGCTACAAACCAAACCTGATGTGACGATTTTGACCATTGGTGCTAACGATGCCATACGCGGCATCGATGTGGCGACGATTGAAGCCAATATTCGTACTGCTGTTAAACGTCTACAAGATAATGGCAGTGTCGTCATTTTGGGCGGTATGTCAATCTATGACAATCTAGGCAGTGACTACGTTGCAGCATTCTCAGACATTTATCCTCGCGTCGCGAAAGACATGAACGTAACCCTTATTCCGTTCTTCTTAAAAGGTGTGGGCGGTGATCGCGCGCTCAATCAAGCCGATGCGATTCATCCGACGAAGGAAGGCTACACGATCATCGTCAATGACAATATCTTGCCTATTCTAGAGCCTAAATTAAGTGAGTTAAAAGAGCTAAAGACAACCGATACAGAGAATACGACTGAAACGGTTCAAGCCGAAACGACAAAAAATACGCCAAATGAGACTACTTAACGAGACCACTTAACGAGACACTGTAATGACATCATCACCTTCGGTTGCCGCATCCACGCTAAAAGCAGGCACTAAGACACAAGCCCTACTGACCGCCTCGCAGTTAAATAAAACCGTGCAAGTCGGTGAGCAAAAATTATCCATCATCAAGGACGTAGATATCTATGTCAACGCGGGCGAGTTTGTGGTCATTATGGGTAAATCAGGCTCAGGTAAATCCACCTTACTAGGATTGCTCGCGGCATTAGACTATCCTGATAGCGGTACGGTGTCACTGGAAAATCAAACGCTCAGTAGTCTGGATGAAGATGCGCTGGCGGTCATTCGTCAACAGGATATGGGCTTTGTCTTTCAGTCATTTCATCTACTCCCAACACTGACAGTGGCCGAAAACATCGCCTTTCCTCTTGATATCGCAAGGCGTCCAAACCCAGCACGAGTCAACGAGCTGATTGATGCGGTTGATTTGGGTCATAGACGTCATAGCTTACCCAATCAACTATCTGGTGGTGAGCAGCAGCGTACAGCGGTGGCACGCGCTTTGGTTTCTCATCCAAAGATTGTCTTTGCCGATGAGCCGACAGGGAACCTCGATGAGCAAAATGCCGATCAAGTCATGCAGTTGTTATTGGACTTACGCCAGCAGGTTGGTTCAGCGCTGGTGGTGGTGACTCATGATCCTGCGCTTGCCGAAATGGCAGATCGCGTCATTACCATGCATGACGGCCGGATTGTACCGACATGAATGAAAAGCTGACAGACAACACATCGACTGATATAAAAAAGACTGATACCAGCATGCTCAATCAACTCTTCACCAAAACACTAGGCTCGCAAGCACTCAGCCGTAGCTGGTGGCAGCGCTGGGTGTATCCTGTCTTGTTTCTACTCACATTAACCTTGTCACTTGCAACCTACCTGACCCTCGACTCGGTACAGCAGTCTGTCGATAGTTATATCAATGACAATCAGCGCGCACTTGTTGGTGGGGATTTGATTTTAAACAGTAAACAAGATTGGCCAAGCGAGGTATTGGCGCAAGTAGAAACCCTCCCCGATACGCAGACCGTGTATGACTATCAGTTTAGCGCCATGCTCGTCACCGATGAGCAAACTTTGCTTGCCAGCGTCAAAGCCGTCACACCATCTTACCCTTTGTACGGTACCGCTGAGCTTGCCTCAGGAAAGCCGCTGTGGGAGCAACTAACCGCTGACAATATCGTCGTCGCCCCAGAAGTGCTCAGTAGTTTGAAAGCAAGCATCGGCGACCGTATCGACATTGGCGATGCGCAGTTTACCATCAGTGATGTGCTGACCAAAGAGCCTGATCGACCTTTGACCGCCTTTGGTTTTGGCGGGCGGGTCTTGATGAAACAAGATGCGTTAGAGGCGACCAATCTACTCGGTCAGCGCAGCCGCATCAATTACCGTATTGAGATAGCAGGTGATCCTGAGCTGATAAACACGCAGCGCAAAAAGCTCACAGGCATACTGACCAGTTATCCTGATATCGAGCTCTCTGATGCTGATTCGGCGGACACCTCCGTTTCGCGTATCTCTGATAATGTATTGATGTTCTTAAAGCTACTGGTCATTGCCGTATTGCTACTCTCTGCGGTCGCCATGTACGGCGTCATTAGTGCGTTTGTCAGTAAGCAGCAGTCCAATAATGCCATTCGTTTGGCGTTAGGCGAGCCGCTTGGCTCACTCAAACGTAGCTATTATCAATTGCTTATCGTCACGACTGTCATTGCTTGTGCCGCAGCGATTGTCCTTAGCCTAGGCTTGCTTAAAATCGGTCAGCCGTATCTGGTTGCTATTTTGCCTGCTGATGTGGGTCTATCTATCAACCCAGTCAGTACGATTAAGACCATATTCATTGCTTTAGCCCTGACGCTACTGATTGCGCAGCGTGGTCTAAGCGCACTTAACACGACCAAACCCGCTACCCTACTCAATCAAGGGGCGAGCACGCAGGCGCAAAACCTGCCGTGGTATCGACGCACGCCATTACTGTGGTATGGCATCGTGCTGGCAGGGCTGTATGTCTTCTTTGCTTATGAAGTTGGCTCACTGTCATTAGGCGCGCAGTTACTGGGCGGCTTGATTGGCTTTGTGACGATATTTTGGCTACTGGCGCGTGGGTGGCTATGGCTACTTAATAAGTTAGCGAGCAATACCAAAGTCAGCTGGATGCAGCGTATCGCCATTCATAACCTTGCGCGTAAAGGCAATCAATCTGCGCTGTTCTTTGTCACCTTATCGCTATCGGTTGCGGTGCTGACGCTCATCACTACCCTTAATCACAGTATCAATGCGCAGTTTATTAATGCCTATCCTGAAGACGCGCCCAATCTGTTTTTGCTCGATGTGCAGAGCGATCAACATGACGATATTGATGCGATCATTGAGGCACCTGTCACCTATTATCCGGTCATTCGTGCACGTGTGGAGACGGCTAACGGTGTACCAGCAAAAGATATTGAACCTGAGGATGGGTTTGATGACCCTACGCGGGTGTTTAACTTAAGCTACGCAGATACGGTCATGGACACCGAATACATCACTGAATCGCTCACAGACGATGCGCTGTATACTCCTATCGATGATGCCGATCAGCAAGTCAAACCCTTATCTATCTTGGACACTGCCGCTAGTATGCTCAATGTCGGCATGGGCGATCAGGTACGCTTTAATATTCAAGGTATCGAAATCGTCGGGCAGATTACCAGTATTCGCACGCGCTATGAGCGTGGCCCAAGCCCGTATTTTTACTTCTTGTTTGAGCCGTCGGTGCTGTCCGCTGCGCCGCAGATTCAGTTTGCTACTGCGCATGTATCAGAGAGTGCTATTCCAGAGCTACAAGGCAAACTGGTACGCGAGTTCCCTGCTGTCACCACGATCGATGGCACGGCTATCGCCAAGCAAATCCAAGAGTTGGTAGTACAAATGAGCCGCTTGGTCTATGTGTTCACCTTGCTTGCCCTACTCACTGGGGTCATGGTGCTGATCAGCTCGCTACTGTCTACCTCGCAAGATCGTATGAAAGACAGCGCATCATTTAGACTGCTCGGTATGCAAAAGCGCGACTTGTATATGCTTAATATTTTAGAGTTGGGTGTGCTTGGTATTAGCGCGGCGACCTTTGCGGTGGTCATCGCCAGCGTTGGCGCATGGGCGGCTATCACTCAGTGGTTTAATCTACAGTTTAGTGTGCCGTGGACGAGCTTGGCTATTGGCGGTGCGGCGTTAATCGTATTGCTGTTTGCTATTGCCATTATTTATGTGAAACTGGTGATTGGACGCGGGATTATGGCAAGGGTAAGGGCTATGATTTAGGCGTATTTTATTTTAGCTTTAAACGGAAAAAACCCCTTATTAGGGGTTTTTCGATTTACTACTATTTGCAAGTTTAGTAAAGGCTGTTGATAGGGTTTGGTTATGACACTGTATATTGAAAACTTCAAGTTTATTGCGTGCTTAAATAATAGGCTCTATAGGAGCAAGTAACTCTCTCTTGAAAGCTTCATATAGAATTTTTCTACAATCATTGGGGGTTTTAGCTCCATCAATAACATGTTGTAGAATATAATTAACAATGGATTGATTGTCATGAACAAGCTTTAAGTTTTCAATGCTTTGTTTGGTACTCAAGTACTCACCAGCTATAAATGTAGAATATCTTTCAGATAAATCAAACAAATTAAAATGAAAATCAGCTCTTTTCTTGTCAGATTCGGACCAAGATTCAGGAGGAGAAACGAAAAATTCTGTCTTTTTCTCATGACTTGGCTTAAAAATTACATCTATCCACTTATCCTCAAAAAATATATTGAAATCATTATAAGGATGAATTATCTGATCTTCATAAATTTTTGCAAATTTACTCTTTTTAAGGTCTTGATTACATATTTTACAAGACGGTACTAAATTTGAAGTTAGTAACGAAAATTGTGGGTATTTAGACTTTGGTAAGAAATGATCTAATTCTTTAACGTTACCTATGCCACCACAATATGGACAACCTTCGATTGAAGAGGCTAAAATCGTGTTATAAATTACTCTAGAATCAAGCCTTTCTGGTACAAAATAGTTGCTATATAAAGAGCTTAGTTCTGAGTGTGTTAAACTTCCTACCACTAACGGATCAATATTTGCTCTTTTAGAGAAATTATGTGTGGGAATTTTAAATCCGTCTCCCTTAGCAGTACTGTCTTCATAACTCTCGAACTCTTTGATCAAATCAAGTTTATGTGTTTTTATTCTAGACACTAAATTGGGTTCTCTGATACCTTCAAGCACAATATCTAGAGTACTCTCAAAGGTATTAGAATTTTTAACTATCTTCAGCATCACTTCTTCCTTTTTCAGCTGATGCTACAAGATTAGCCAGAATCAATCTTCCTTCCACTCCTAACTGTTGGTTATAGTCATCCATAATTTCATGAAAACTTTTGCCTGATTCTACAGAGTTTTTTAGTAAATGATAAAAACCAGAATTTTCGACTTCTAACCCAAACACATCTCTAGTTAATACCCCAACATTTTCACCAAAGGTTTCGATTTTAGGTCTAATGCTAGTAGATATAGAACCGTAACGACTAATTTTCCATGCACATGATTTAGGAACTTCTTGCAAGACAACAGGTGAATGAGTTGCAATAATAGCTACTCCATTTCTACTAGTTAAAAGATTAGATAGTGCACGAACAAAGGCAGATAACAAAGGTGGATGTAAATGACTTTCAGGCTCATCAATTAATACTAAGGTTTTTTCCTCTACAGTTGCCACTAAGAGTGTTAATGTAATTAAAACAATTGCATGACCAGAACTCATACTTCGAATTTTTACCAGTCCTTCTTCTTCTAGGTCATCACCTGTCAGTTTAGCCAAATCTTTCAAGTTCATTTCAGAAAAATTACCATCGGACTCTAAAGTCTGAATTGCGTTTAACCAAAGTTCCTCTTTCTTATGAATACATACCTTTAAAGCTTTAATAAACTCTTCGTGTAAGTCATCAATCTTCTTGAGACCTTCTTTAATGCTACTTTTAAAACCTATATAGCTGTAGCATGTGCCTTTTGTCGGGTCATCTTGCTGGCTGTAAGGTTTGAAGGGGTCGAAAGCACTAAATGATACTGAAGCTACTCTACTAAAATATTCTTTGTCAATCTTAATATCTTTCCCAAAGGAGCTTTCAGTCATGAAGTTCTGATTTTCTCTATCGTTTCCTATAATAGAATCGACCATGCCATTTAATATAGTAGTTTTACCAATACCATTTCTACCAATAAGTACATGTATATTCGTTTTGGGTTTAAACTCTGGATAAACTCTAAAATCTAAAGTAATATCTGAACGATTTTCCATACCCTTACGAACAAATTTGAATTCAAACTCTGTTAATATTGCTCCGCCTTTCAGTATTCGTGCGTATTGCTCTTTCACTGTAGTTAAACTTGCGCTTCTAAGTAAGGATTTTTCAAATACTGCTTCACTTTTCAACTCTTCAATCTTATTAGGATTGGATACAATATCATTGAGAGCATGTAAAACACTTTTCCTAATAATCTCAGGTATTTTACTCATTTTCTCGTAATAGTCTTCACTTCCTCCTAGAGAGAAAAACTCATCTGGTAAAGCTGTGGCTCCTTCCTCAATTCTACCAGAAGTACGATCATTTTCTCTTTGTCCTTTGAATCCTATCTGAACATAGCCTATCTTATACTGAGTTCCTTGATCATCAAATATTACTAAAGAAAAAGTAGTATAAAATCCGTGATCATTCCAGTTGTCTTTTACTAAGAAAATGCTACTTTCGTGACTGGGGGGCACATCCCAAGGTGTATTAACTACATGTATGAACATAACAGTATCAACCAATATTACGATACTTGAATAATAACAAATTGAAGCCAGACGTGTGTTCAATATTCTAGTTAATGAAGAACTATTAGTCGATTTGAAGAACAGTTTAACCACGAGCGTATATGTATAGACACATAAACCAATATCAGCCATGCAGTTTGCTTATTTATTGGGGGGATTACCTAACCCTCATTTGCTATACTAGCCCAACTTTATCGGTTAAATACCCACTTATAACACCCTCCCAAACAGCATGGTAGCCTTATGAAATTCTCAAAGTTCGGTCAAAAATTTACCCAGCCCACTGGCATCTCACAATTGATGGATGATCTGGGCGACGCGCTAAAAAGCGATCAGCCTGTCAACATGCTGGGCGGTGGTAACCCTGCCAAAATTGATGCCGTTAATGAGCTGTTTTTGGAGACCTATAAGTCGCTGGGCGTTGATAATGATACAGGTGAGGCAAATAGTAGCGCGATTATTAGCATGGCGAACTATTCCAATCCACAAGGAGATGCAGGCTTTATCGATGCCTTGGTTGGCTTTTTTAACCGTCATTATGACTGGAACCTTACCTCAGAAAACATCGCCCTGACCAATGGCTCACAGAATGCGTTTTTCTATCTGTTTAATCTGTTTGGCGGTGCGTTCACAGGTGAGCAAAACCAATCTATCGACAAGTCCATTCTACTGCCATTGACCCCTGAGTATATTGGCTATAGTGATGTGCATGTGGAAGGTCAGCATTTCGCAGCCGTATTACCACATATCGATGAAGTGACGCATGATGGCGAGGAAGGCTTCTTTAAATATCGTGTGGATTTTGACGCGTTAGAGAACTTGCCAGCGCTAAAGGAAGGTCGTATCGGGGCGATTTGCTGCTCACGCCCGACCAATCCGACGGGCAACGTGCTGACCGATGAAGAAATGGCGCATTTGGCCGAGATTGCGGGGCGCTATGACATACCACTGAT
>Ga0208014_1000835_pt1 | contig 11127 bp, 9 predicted proteins | sample 25_taG_FD_184099 | JGI IMG/M metagenome (GOLD analysis project Ga0208014, IMG submission 184099) | Marine viral communities from Cariaco Basin, Caribbean Sea - 25_WHOI_OMZ (SPAdes) (version 2) | ecosystem: Environmental > Aquatic > Marine > Oceanic | place: Caribbean Sea: Cariaco Basin...
GGAGAATGGTTAAGCACCCAATTAACGGCGTTACTTGATTTGCCGCCTACTGGGGTAATACTAATGGGCTTTGGTGCAGGCAATATTCCTTATAGCGAACAGCTAGAAAACACCCTGGACAAGCTATATCAACACGGTCACATCGTGGTCTGCACCACCCAGTGTCCATATGGCGGGGTCAGTGAAGCTTATGCAGCAGGCAGTTGGCAGTATCAACACCATGTTTTATCCGCGGGCCGACTAACCGTACCTGCAGTCTATGCCCGTCTGCTTTGGCTACATTTAGCCTTTGATACTCCAGCCCGCCGTCGTCAACGTTGGAGTTATAGCGTGGGCAAGCACTGATAAAGTTCATTAGGACTCAGCGTAATAAGTGCTTATAATACGGCGCTTAATGCTTATTTATTCATAACAAAATTTGGCTTAGTTCATGACCCAAGATCAAGATACCGCATCGCCTGTTACTCTCAATGCCCTAACCACTGATCCGTCAACGTCAAATACTCAGGGTGTCGCACCTGCTTTTGAACCTGATTCAAAGTTAGTCGCGCAAGCTAAAGATCCTTCAGATCAATTGCAAACCTATGCGCTCGGTATAGAGTTCAATGGGTCTAATTATCGCGGTTGGCAAAGACAACAAGAGGTATTGTGCGTACAGCAAGTGCTTGAGGAGACCTTAAGTAAGATTGCCAATGAGCCAATCGAAGTGGTGGCAGCAGGACGTACCGATGCGGGGGTGCATGGCGGTAATATGTTGGCTCACTTTAAGACCAGTGCCAATCGCGGAGTTTATAATTGGCTGCGCGGTGCCAACAGTCTGTTACCCGATGACATCGCCATACGCTGGATACAGCCGATGCCAGATGATTTCCATGCCCGTTTTGGGGCCATTGCCCGTCGTTATCGTTATATTACCCTCAATCAACCACAGCGCCCTGCCGTCCTTAATCATTTAGTCACCCATATCCATGAGCCATTAGACTTAGCAAAAATGCAGCAAGCGGCAGCACACATTGTCGGACAGCATGATTTTAGTAGCTTTAGAGCAGCTGCTTGTCAGTCAAATCAGCCGGTTAGAAACATTCACCATGCCAAGCTGTTTCAGCATGGACAATTTATTGTGTTCGACATTCAAGCCGATGGTTTTTTACATCATATGGTCAGAAACCTAATGGGGACTCTATTTGCGATAGGTAAAGGAGAATTACAACCGATGGATTATCTGCGAATATTGGAAGCCAAAGACCGTACTATTGCTCCGCCAACAGCTTCTGCCGATGGCTTATATTTTATCAATGCTTATTACCCTCAGCCCTACCAAGACTTATTGCCCAATCTGCCATTGGCACCGCAATGGTTAAACCTAGCTGATTAGTAATTTTAGTAGATGAGCATGATTTTAATCGCTAGCTATCTGTTATTTAGCTAGCAAATTAAGGCTATTTTATCAAGTCATTCGCTTGTAAAATTTGCTTAATGATGCTTTTATGCGTATAATAACGTCCTACAATTCTATTTGAACGGGTTAACCCAAATAATTATGGCAAAAAAAGACGACATTATTGAATTTGAAGGCGAAGTCATTGACACCCTTCCTAACACACTTTTTAAAGTGCGCCTTGAGAATGGGCATGAAATCATCGCTCATATTTCAGGTAAAATGCGCAAACACTATATCCGTATCTTAACTGGTGATAAAGTTAAAGTTGAGATGACGCCGTATGACCTATCAAAAGGTCGTATTACTTACCGTGGTAAAACCTAATAGCCCAGTAAGCTAGGGTTTTAAGAACCACAGCTAGGTATATACTGCAAACTGTTTTATTTGAGGGGAGAGTCAAGTTTATTTGGTAATGATGAGAGAGTTTATCTTTCGTAAATCCTCACCTCATTTCCTTCTGATCGTTTTTGACCCCTTATAAATATGACAGTCATAAAAAAACCGCTACCTGTAAAAGAGTAGCGGTTTTTTTCGTTTGCTTGTTAGTAAAGATTTAGTTGTAAAAGAGTTAGCGAGGTAGAGTGGATGCTGTCACTATCTACCTCATCTATGACTATAGCAGCTCAGACATTTATATAGCTAAGCTAAGATACACTATTATCATCGTTAGTGGTTACTGCTGTCACCCCTATTCTATTTAATTTCAACCGTGGCATCATTATCAATAATATTCAGTAACGCCAACGCATCCCAGTTGGTCAAACGTATGCAGCCCGCTGAAGCTTGGCGACTGATACGCTCAGGGTCGGGTGAACCATGAATGCCATAAGAAGGTTTGGACAATCCAATCCACACTCGGCCTACCGGGTTGTTTGGACCTGGGGGGATAATGGTTTGCTTACCATCACCATCAGTATGCGTGTAGTTGGGGTCGCTGACTTTGGTTTGTACCTTATGTGTGCCCGTTGGTGAAGGAGTGGCGGTACTGCCTACCGTGGTAGGATAGCTGGCGACAAGCTTATCTTGTTTATCATACGCATATAAAGTTTGACTGTTTTTATCTGCCACTACTCGAGTTACCGTGGTCTTATTGGCTCGACCAGGGTTATATACTGTCAAGGTCTCGCCAGCCTTGAAACTTGCGTTGGGATTAAGCTGCTTTAGATAGCTTATGTCCATATGAAACTTCTCAGCCATGGCTTCCGCCACACTTTCGTAGTACATACCTTCTAACTTCGATTTGGCTTCCGCCCCTTCTGGTATCTTAGTGGTCTTAATATTGACATCAGAATCGGTTAAGGTGTAGCTAATGAGTACTGGCTTAGTTGCAAATTCGCCACTTTTTAACGCTTCCCATGTCTTTTGGTCCAACTCATTGGTAACGGGTAACCCTTTGGCTTGCTGAAAAGCTTGCATCGCTTTTTGGGTATTTTTACCCCACCAACCATCCACTGCCCCGACACCATGATAGTTCCAGTTTAATAACGCTTGCACTTTGGTACCCACCGCTTGAGTCATCTTAACGCCGGGCTGCCATTCGCTGCTATTTACCTTTTGGGCGATAGCTGACAACGGAGCGCTTGTTGGGTTAGTCGCTGTTTGACCTGAATTGTTTTGACCAGTTGCAGTTTGACCAACTGCTGTTTGGCCAGTCACTTGATTGCCTGTCGTTGCTGCTGACGAAGTGTTCTGTGAAGACGTAGTTTGTGATGGTGCGTTCTGTGCCGGTGCGCTGCTAGTAAAACTATCAGCCACATTTTCATTGGCTGTATCTTCATTCGATTCAGCTTCTGTATTCGCCTCTTCAGTTTGCAGATTGTTCTGCTCAGCGGCTTCTGCTACTCGAACTGCCAAAGATTTATTGATGGCTTGAGCACTACTATCTACAGTATTTGGGGTTTGTGCTAGAGCCAAGCTCGTTGCCAATATGGTAGATACTGCCAAGGTTAGTTGCTTTAAAGTAAGCCCTGATTTTAAGCTACCTTTTTTAGTGCAGTTGCTGTGAGCATGGTCTTTATTAGAAAGGCTTTTGGAAATAATATTTGAAGTCTGAGTAAGCATGAATGCTCCTTATCTTTATCACTTTTTATTGTGTCTATTATTATAATTAGACTGTTGTTTTCGCTATAAAATTTGACCTTAACTATACTATTTTTTAGCAATTTGGTTAACAGAGTATTGGTTATGTTATGCAAAATTATGTATATATCATCTAAGTATAAACTGCTGTCAGTAAGATAAAATGGGCCTTTATAAACAATGCCCAGAGACAGGATGAACTATGTGCAAAATTCTTAATGTATCGACAATAGAAAGAACAACAATAACAAAATAAAAAACCCAAATCCTAAGATTTGGGTTTTTTAGAAATCATCTTTATCGATTAACTTTAAGAATACGGTTAAATATCAATTATTTTAATCATAGAGGTTTTAAAATCAATCCTAGTGTTTTGTCTTGCCTAACTCAGCTTAGCCAATACGGCCTCACCCATTTGTTTACAGCCCACTAGTGTCAAGCCTGTTTCATCAGAATCCATGATGTCACCGGTACGTAGACCATCATATAACACATCGCTTACCGCCTGCTCAATGGCAGCAGCTGACGCTTCATGCTTAAAGGTATAACGTAGCATCATTGCCACTGATAAAATAGTGGCAAGAGGATTTGCTTTGTCTTGACCTGCAATATCAGGTGCACTACCGTGACAAGGCTCGTACATGCCTTTACCATTTTCATCTAAGCTTGCTGATGGCAACATACCAATAGAGCCAGTCAACATCGCAGCTTCATCTGATAAGATGTCGCCAAACATATTACCGGTGACCATCACATCAAACTGTTTAGGATTTTTGACCAACTGCATACACGCATTATCGGCATACATATGGCTTAAGGCCACATCGTTATACTCAGACTCTTGTAGCTTAATCATGGTCTGCTTCCAAAGTTCGGTGACTTCTAACACGTTGGCTTTGTCCACTGAACAAATTTTGGCAGGGTTACCAGTAGCCTTAGCACGAACCTTGGCCAATTCAAATGCTACTTTACCAATACGCTCAATCTCTGAGGTCTTGTAAACCATAGTGTTATAGCCTTGCTGTTCCCCATTCTCTAGGGTGCGAATACCGCGAGGCTCACCAAAGTAGATCCCCCCAGTCAGTTCGCGAACGATCAGCAAATCTAATCCTGAAATAATTTCTGGCTTTAGGCTTGAAGCATTGGCCAATTGTGGATAAAGTTTCGCTACCCGTAAGTTAGCAAATAAGCCTAGCTCACTGCGAATCTTCAATAGACCACGCTCTGGACGGATACTACGCTCAATACTATCCCATTTAGGACCGCCAACGGCGCCCAATAATACTGCATCGGCTGCACGTGCTTTGGCCAAGGTCTCATCTGGCAAAGGCACACCTGCATTATCAATAGCGATACCACCAATATCAGCAGCTTCTAGCGTAATACCTAAATCAAATTTTTCATTCACCGCTTTTAATACGTCAACGGCTTGAGTCATAATTTCAGGACCAATACCATCGCCTGCAAGGGTCAATACGGTTGCCATACACTGTCTTCCTAAACTGTTATTTTAAAGTTTTTATTTGCTTTTCGAGGTTATTAGCTTTTCAAGGTGGCCATCCGTTAATAAGTAACGAATGGAGTAAGGCATGATAGCCTATCTTGCTTGATTTATGCTTTAACTTCCTGAAAAATCCAAGGCGTTTTTTGCTGCATTTTTTCTTCATAGGCTTTAATCGCATCGCTTTGCTGCAAGGTTAAACCAATATCGTCTAAGCCATTTAACAAACAATGTTTGCGAAACTCGTCTACCTCAAAAGCAAATTCTTTGCCTTCAGGCGTTATAACTACCTGACGCTCTAGGTCTGCGGTTAACTCATAGCCTTCGTTGGCAAAGCACGCTTCAAACAGCTCATCAACTTGTTCTTCAGGTAATACTATGGGCAGCATACCGTTTTTGAAGCAGTTGTTATAAAAAATATCAGCAAAGCTTGGCGCAATAACGGTGCGGAAGCCATATTCTGATAAAGCCCACGGCGCATGCTCACGGCTTGAACCACAGCCAAAATTGCTGCGTGCTAATAAGATAGTGGCACCTTGATAACGTGGCTTATTTAACACAAAGTCTGGATTGATAGGACGCTTGGTATGATCTTGGCCTGGGAAACCTTCATCCAAATAGCGCCAGTCATCAAATAGGTTAACGCCAAAACCTGTGCGTTTGATAGATTTTAAAAACTGCTTAGGGATAATTTGATCGGTATCCACATTTGAGCGATCAAGAGGGCAGACGATGCCGGTTTGGGTGTTATAAGCTTGCATTATTGGTTCCTTAACAATAGGGTATCTGGTAAAACGGGTTCTGGCTTTCAACGAATATTAAAAGCTACGCACATCCACAAAGTGACCGGCCAATGCCGCGGCAGCTGCCATCGCTGGGCTTACCAAATGGGTGCGACCGCCATTGCCTTGACGTCCCTCAAAGTTACGGTTTGAGGTCGAGGCACAGTGCTCTTGTGGTTGTAGCTTATCGGCATTCATCGCCAAGCACATTGAGCAGCCAGGCTCGCGCCATTCAAATCCTGCTTCTACAAATAGCTTATCTAAGCCCTCTTCTTCCGCTTGCTTTTTAACTTGACCCGAGCCAGCAACTACGATCGCTTCTTTAACGTTGTCTGCTACTTTACGGCCTTTGATAACTGATGCCGCTGAGCGCAAGTCCTCAATACGAGAATTGGTGCACGAGCCAATAAAGATACGATCAAGCTTAATATCGGTAATCGGTTGGCCCTGCTCGAGACCCATATATTGATAAGCGCGCTCCCATGCCTCCGCCTGTACTTCATCTTTTGCCTGAGCTAAGGTGGGCACTTTTTGAGTCACATCTACTACCATTTCTGGAGAGGTGCCCCAAGACACTTGTGGCGCAATGTCGCTGGCATCTAGTTCAACGATCGCATCAAAGTGTGCGCCTTCATCTGAATGTAAGGTATTCCAGTATTCAACCGCTTGATCCCATTGCTCACCTTTTGGTGCAAAGGGACGGCCTTTAACATATTCGATAGTGGTGTCATCCACACCGACCATACCCACACGAGCACCGGCTTCAATGGCCATATTACAGACCGTCATACGGCCTTCCATGCTCATATTTTCAAATACTTCACCGGCAAACTCGATGGCATAACCGGTACCGCCCGCTGTACCAATTTTGGCAATAATAGCCAGCACCACATCTTTGGCAGTGACCCCTTCTCCAAGCTGACCATTGACTCGAATTAGCATGTTTTTAGATTTTTTCTGAACCAAACACTGAGTGGCCAACACATGCTCAACTTCTGAGGTACCGATGCCATGGGCTAAACAGCCTAGCGCACCATGAGTCGCAGTGTGCGAGTCACCACAAACCACAGTCATACCAGGCAATACTAAGCCCTGCTCTGGACCGACCACATGAACGATACCTTGACGTACATCATTGATGGTAAATTCTGCGATATTAAATTTAGCACAGTTGTCATCTAATGTTTTTACCTGAAGACGTGATACCTCGTCTTTAATACCAACAACCCCTTCTAAACGCTCTTTGCGTACTGTCGGAACGTTATGATCTGGTGTTGCAATATTGGCTGACAAACGCCATGGCTCACGATTGGCCAAAGCCAGTCCTTCAAACGCTTGAGGGCTAGTCACTTCATGCAATAAGTGACGGTCAATATAAATCAGACTTGAACCATCATCACGTTGGCTAACCAAGTGAGCGTCCCAAAGTTTATCGTATAAAGTTTTGGCGGTATTAGACTGTGTTGCTGACATGGAGTAGTCCCTTGCTGGCTTATAATGTTTATGAGTATAAATAAAAATATTGAGAAACGTAATTGTCTATGGTTTATCTATAGTTATAGTCAGGATAAAAAATTAAAGCGTTAACCTTGTTAAACCTAATAGAGTAGTATTTATCTTTGTAAAGCAATACTTATATGTGGTTGCCTTGCCATTCATTTACTTGTCTATTACTAGAATTAAACAGGTTATTACTGGTTACTATAGATTAAATTAAAATATTTAATAAAATTGAAATATTTAATCAAGTTTAATTGCCAATATTATATATAATAATGATGACTGAACTTGCTTTGTCTATTGAGATTATAACAGCTAAGTTATATAATAATAATTGATGATTTTTATCATAAACCAAACTTTATATTATAATTGAATATTTACCATTTCTTTTGATAGTTTTAGGCTGACCATGAATACCACAAATTTGACAACATTTATCACTGTAATGCAAACAGGCAGTATTTCGGGTGCAGCTGAAAAGCTTTTTATTACTCAGCCTGCCGTTAGTAAACGGATTAAGAATCTTGAAGACGAATTTAAGGTCACCCTATTCGATACACTTGGTCGAGGTATCGTCCCCACTGCTGCCGCCAATGAACTATTACCGCATGCCAAACGTTGGCTTGATGACTATGATAATTTCAAAATAAATATTCAAAACTCCCAGCAGACTATTTCAGGTAAATTGGTTATTGGTACCAGCCATCATATTGGACTACATCATTTACCGCCTGTTCTAAAACAATTTATTCAAATGTATCCGTCAGTGCAGCTAGAAGTTCATTTTGTGGACTCAGAGGCAGCGCATAAAGCGGTATTGGATGGCGAACTGTCTCTAGCCTTTTTAACTTTGCCACCTGTATATGACAAGCGTTTGACTTACCACACCCTTTGGTCAGATCCCTTATTCTTCGTGACGGGCACTCTGTCTCCTTTAGCAAAAAAATCAAATGTAACTTTAGAGCAGTTGGCACATTATTCAGCTATCTTACCGGCAGCTAATACCTTTACCAGTCAGATTACTTTGGCTGAATTTGCCAAACAAAACTTAAAGCCATATGCCACTATGACCACCAACCCTCTTGAGTCTATTCGTATGTTGGTCTCTGTCGGTCTAGGTTGGTCAGTGCTACCTCAAACTTTAATCAATCATGAACTGGCTACCATTGATATGGCCAAAGACTTAGAGCTGCAACGCTACTTGGGTGCGGTTATTAACCCAAGCTTAACGCGTTCTGCTAGTGTCGATGCTTTAATGCAGATGTTGGCGCCTATTGAATAAGTCTCGATTGGCTATTTTGCTTGTGTTGTTACCTAAAAAATGCTTTGACTTCAATAAGAGTCAAAGCATTTTTTATTCGGCTTCTTCAGCAAGTTTTTATTAGCATTATCCCCTCAATTTAAAGTCCATTCTAAATTTCTAATAAGTTTCTAATTTTAATTGTATTCGTAATCGCTAAATTTTTACTCTATAATGCAAGCATGTTGCCAAAAGTTAACCTCTTGTAACTAATACGTTAGGCATGTAAAAACTCTGATGGTTAAGGCTTATGTTTGGCTTGCGTAAGGCCTATAAAACGAAATCTTAAAACTTCTTTTAATATTCTTTTAGTTTTTGTGAAAGAACCATTATGCTACAAGTCACATAATGGTTTTTTTATGTTCAAAAAATATATTACATAAGGATTATGTTATGAATGGAATTGAAACAGGAGTGCTCATATCGCTCGCTCTATATTTCTTATTAATGATTGCAATTGGTGTTTGGGCTTACTTTAAAGCCGATAACGACTCTGCAGGTTATATGTTGGGTGGTCGTAACTTGAGCCCTGGTGTAGCCGCTTTATCAGCCGGTGCCTCTGACATGTCAGGCTGGTTATTACTGGGTCTTCCCGGTTATATGTACAGCTCTGGTGTGGTCAGTATTTGGATTGCCTTAGGCTTGACCATCGGTGCCTTTGCCAACTACCTATTGGTAGCACCAAGACTACGTGTCTATACCGAAATCGCTGACAATGCGATTACTCTTCCTGACTATTTCGCCAACCGCTTTGAAGATAAGTCGCATCTACTGCGTGTTATTTCAGCCATCGTTATTATCTTATTCTTTACTGTATACACCGCAGCAAGCTTAGCCGGTGGTGGTAAATTGTTTGATAGTGCTCTAGGTATGTCTTATAGCACCGGACTTTGGGTTACTGCTGGTGTGGTTGTTATCTATACCCTATTCGGTGGCTTCCTTGCCGTATCAACCACTGACTTTGTGCAGGGCGTTATCATGCTATTGGCTATGATTATCGTGCCTTTGGTTGCCTTTACAGATCTTGGCGGTGTTGGCGCAACAACCACTGCCATTCGCAATATTGACCCAGAAATGCTAAATATCTTTAGCGGCATGACCTTCTTAGGTATCTTGTCATTATTGGCCTGGGGCTTGGGTTATTTCGGTCAGCCTCATATTATCGTGCGCTTCATGGCCATTCGCTCTGTAAAAGATGTGCCAACAGCCCGTAGAATTGGTATGAGTTGGATGATTGTAAGCTTGATCGGTGCGCTAATGACAGGTTTTGCGGGTCGTGCTTATGTCCAAAAAACAGCCATGACCTTAGATGACCCAGAAACTATTTTCCTAGTATTTACCAACTTTTTATTCCATCCCTTAGTTTCAGGCTTCTTATTAGCGGCGATTTTAGCGGCTATTATGAGTACCATTTCATCACAGCTATTAGTGGTATCAAGCTCGCTTACTCGTGATGTATACAAGTTATTCTTTGATAGAGAAGCTTCAGAAACACGTCAAGTAATGATTGGCCGTATTTCAGTAGTATTGGTGGCAGTGGTAGCTATTTTCTTAGCGTCTGATCCTGATAGCTCAGTATTAGCTCTGGTATCTAACGCTTGGGCCGGCTTCGGTGCAGCCTTTGGACCCTTGGTGGTTATTAGCCTTATGTGGAAGCGCATGAACCGTAATGGTGCCTTAGTAGGCATGATTGTCGGTGCCATAACTGTTATTCTTTGGGTATACGGCGGCTTTGAGACATCAGCCGGTGTTCCTTTAAATGACTGGTTATATGCCATCATTCCAGGCTTTATCTTAAGCTCAATCGCTATTGTTATTAGTAGTCTAGCGACACTTGAGCCAAGTCCTCATATCAAAGCGAAGTTTGAAGAGATGGAAACCAATCTTTAATAACGGCTTGTAAATAAACTCTGATAATAAAAAAAACCTCGCACGTGCGAGGTTTTTTTATGGCTATAACTACTGCTTTAAAAACTTAATTAAAATGACTTAGTCAGTAAGATAGTGGCCTTTTTGTCATCGTGATCATCATAGTATTTAAAGTTACTTGAGGTTTTCTCATAATCAAATACTATAGTAAAATCACATAAAAAGTACTACACTATAAAAATGGCATACTCACAAGATTATAGACAATTAGCATTACAGAAACTTGACGAAGGCTACTCCATTAGAGAGACAGCCGAATACTTCGAGATAAGTACACGTACACTCCAAACTTGGAAAAAATCACCTGAAAGAAAAAGACGTGTTTTCAAGCCTTTTAAAATAGACACTGAGCTTCTTTTAAAAGACATTGAAGACTATCCAGATGCCTACCAATATGAGAGGGCCCAACGTCTTAAATGTAGTACGTCGGGTATATGTACTGCTTTAAAACGCTTAGGCATCACTCAAAAAAAAGACACTAAATCATCCGAAAGCTGATAAACAGAAGCGTATTGAATTTCTCGAACAACTCAAGCAGTTTGAAGCGACAGCTAGACCAATTATTTATATAGACGAAAGTGGTTTTAAGTCT
>Ga0208014_1000837_pt1 | contig 11107 bp, 10 predicted proteins | sample 25_taG_FD_184099 | JGI IMG/M metagenome (GOLD analysis project Ga0208014, IMG submission 184099) | Marine viral communities from Cariaco Basin, Caribbean Sea - 25_WHOI_OMZ (SPAdes) (version 2) | ecosystem: Environmental > Aquatic > Marine > Oceanic | place: Caribbean Sea: Cariaco Basin...
CTATTATCATCCTGATGCTAGCCGTTGAAATATTATCCTTAATACGGTCAACTCAATCCTTGAGTCACATTCCCTTATGCCGTGTGTGTATAGTGTCAAATTATTGAGCTACTGTTAAGTCGCGTAAGCGTCATTGCGTGTAAGCATATGCTTACAACAGCCTAAATTCGAATAGTTAAAATCCTTAACTATATGATATTAATAGCCTTTAATATAAATAGCTATTTTTAGGCTAGAAAAATTTAATGTAAATTAGCTAATTGTTAGCGATATTCGTTGTCCTAAGCAACACCCTAGTCACCCAAAGTATCGAATGCTTACGCAAGTATTCGCAATATTTACAACTTCTTAACACCAACGACACGTATTGATAAGCTTTAGGTCTTATTATGTACATGTAAGAAAATATTTCAAGAATAACGATAATACAGAACGAATATCTATATTTTACAAGTATATTTTGTGTATTACTCATGGTTATTAGCGTTATTCTGCATTATATATCAACAAAATTTTGCAACAGTATATAGGTTCTTTTTAAGCAAACTTATATCTTAGGAGATTCCATCATGAAAACGTTAAAACCTTTCTCGCTTAAAACTATCCTGTCTGCCTCACTTGTATTCGCACTCGTTGGCGTTACTGCTGGCTGCGCTGTCGCTGGTCCAGGTTACGACAATTATCCGATATATAATGACAACAGCGGTTATGGTCATGCTGAAAACAATCGTGCTATTCAGCAACTGCGTCAGGATTTACGCCGTAAAGGTTATAACGTGATGGACATCAGAACAGAAAGCTATCGCGGTAACCGTGTGCTGACAGTGCTTGCTAAAAAGAATAATCAAGCGTATGAGCTCAAATACAGCTCACCAGATCTCAGACTTATCAGCTCGACCAAAAAACCTTGGTCTAATGTCTGGGATGATAAAAACGACTATAAAGATAATGGCAAATACAAAGATAAACATTATAAAAATGAAGATAGCATCAAAAACGAATCACGTTATCCAGCGATTAAACGCCGTGCTATCAATAAAGTTGAGGGTATGGGTTATCGAGTCAAAGATATCGAGTTTGAACAAAAGAACAATCGTGGCGTGTTTGAGATTGAAGCCAAACGTGGCTCACAAGAGTATGAGATTACACTTGGCTATCCAAACTTGAATGTAATCAAGATTAAAAAAGATTAATGTTAAAGCCATAGTATCCGAATAACATTTATTCGTTTTATTATTTATCAAATTTTGGCATCATTTAGTATTTGATGTCCGCGGTCAAATAAGCCAGCCCTTGGTTTATTTGACCATTTTTTTATCGCTTTTTCTTGTTTATCGTATACTATCTATTTATCGTCGTTTCATACGCAATTTTCATATCATTACTGAGATCATCTTATGAACATTAATTCTTTACTAAAAACCACAGCAGCGGGCAGTATGGCAGCAGTGCTATTAACGATAACCACAGGTTGTGTTACGACACCTGGATATAACCCTTATGGCGATCTTTATGAAGATATTTATAAAGACAGTAGCGTCTATAAGAAACATAAGGAAACCATCAATAACGTTGATAAAGATATTTACCGTCCTGCTATCGAGCAAAGAGCAGCAAATAAAGTCCGTAGCATGGGTTACCGTGTTGAAGACGTTAAATACAAAAAAGGCGACAACAAAATAAAAGTAAAAGCATACCGCGGTGGTGAAGATTATAAAATCGAGCTTGGCTATCCCGGCTATAATGTCTTAAAAATAAAAGAAGACTAATAGTCTGTTTTAAGAAGCATTGAAAACTGCGATCAAAAATCTAAGACTTCAATCACATCATAAGCAGGTGTTTCATAAGGATGCGCCTGCTTTAATGCGATAATGACATCACCAATATTAACCTTCGCAACCACCATCTCTACCCGCCATTCATTGACTTTCTCTAAGCTGTCCTGTGTACCAATATGTGGCGTGCTACCTACGAGTGGCATGAATTGCCCTATCCCCTGCACTTGCCAGCAACATTGCTCATAATCGCCAATTTTGCCAGCACCTGCTGCAAATAGCGCCGACTTTACCTGTTCTAATACTGAGTCTGGTACAAAAACGGTAAGTTTATACATGTCTTAGCCTCATTAAATAGCAACCTTATTAAATTAATCGCCTCATCAAATACTTGGAAATTAAGTTAAAACTATAAAAAAATTTCTACTTTTTTGACAAAGAAGGGTGATCAGTCCATATATAACGCAGCAACCACTCTTTTGCGTCGCCAGCATAATCAATGCCGATACGGGGGCGTAATGATACTAGCGGCTGACAACCGTCATCCTCCACCCAAACTTTTGACGCAGGAGTGATTGGCTTACCGTATAACGTTCTATCTATCTGTAAGCCCTTGGTCAGCTTGCCAGGACCTGCCAGCTGTTTGATATGATTAAGTTGTTTATTAACGTCTAATAATTGCTCATTCATTAAGCGAGCGCTATCCTCTATTAAAAATCCAGCACGTATTAAAACAGCTTCTGGCGATTCTGTTGGTCCACTGACCAAATTGAGCATATGATGAATACCATAAGTCAGGTATACATAAAAAACACCGCCTATATGGTACATAATCTCTGTACGCGGCGTACGTGTGCCTGCATGCGCATGACACGCAGCATCCCCTTCGCCAATATAGGCTTCTGTCTCTGAGATACGCATACGCAAGATTTTTTGTTGACCATCGCTGTCTGTCAGCTCTCGACACAACACCTTGCCAATTAAGTCGGCAGCCACCACGCAAGTGGGACGGGCAAACCAAGATGGCTCCAAAACACTCGATACAACTTGAGACGCTAACATCAGTCATAACCTTTTTATAAGGGTTTGTATTTACACTCTATTATCACAGCAGCATAAATTTAACATAAAAAGCCATCAAAGGCTGTCTGATAGCGACCACCATTACTTATTGCAACTGATGTTATACAGACAGTTAACTCAATATAATAGTAATCTTGATCCCAGATATACCACACTAAAAAACATAATTAAATTAAAAGGATATAACAATGAGTAACTCTAATAGTCAAGGCAATAAGCAGCAAAATGGTAGTGATAAAGCAGAAGACAAAAAAAATGATGTAAAAGACAACAACACTGCCAATGACCCTAAAGATCAGAATACTGATAAAGGTTCTGATAGTAAGAATTCAAATAATAGCTCAGACAACAAAGACAACAAAGACAACAAAGACAACAAAGACAACAAAGACAACAAAGCATCAGATAAAGACGATAGTAAAGATAGTAAGTCTTCAGATAAAAATGCTAAAAGTAAGGGCGATAAAGACTCTTCTTTAGCTGATACTGCTACTACAAAGGCAAAAGAAGTGGTCGGTACATTAGCAGATAAAGCGGCAGATGCCATGGAGTTTGCTGCTAAGAAAATCAAAGACGCTCGCAAAGACAGCTAATAAATTTAAGTGCAAAAAAAACTGAGCCATGGCTCAGTTTTTTTATGTTTTAACGGTTTTAATTTTTCTACATTTAGCTCAGTGGTACACCGATACGGCTTGCCACTTCTTCATAAGCTTCGATGACATCACCTAATGACTGACGGAAGCGGTCTTTATCGAGCTTCTTCTTGGTGGCTTTATCCCAAATGCGGCAGCCATCTGGTGAGAACTCATCACCTAAGACGATACGGTCATGAAATACACCAAACTCTAGTTTGAAATCTACTAGTATCAAATCACCAGCATCAAACAGCGCTGTCAAAACTTCATTTACTTGATGACTCAGCTCTTTCATTTTAACAAGCTGTGCTTCATTTGCCCAGCCAAGAGAAATTGAGATTGACTCATTAACCATCGGATCGCCAAGCGCATCATCTTTATAGAATAGCTCGTAAGTCGGTGGCGTCAAAGCCTGACCTTCTTCCAACCCTAAACGACGTACCAAACTGCCCGCAGCAAAGTTACGCACAACGCATTCAACCGGAATCATATCCAAACGCTTGACCAACACTTCATCATCAGACAATTGCTTTTCAAAATGCGTCTCGATACCAGCGTTAGCAAGCTTTTGCATAATAAACGCGTTAAAGCGATTATTAACCACGCCTTTGCGTGCAAGCTGCTCGATACGCTTACCATCAAGCGCTGAGGTGTCATCACGGAAATGTAAAATCAGCAGGTCGTTGTCTTCTGTTTCATAAACAGATTTGGCTTTGCCTTTATAGAGCAGTTCTTGCTTTTGCATTAGGAGGTTTCCTGTTCGTTCAAGCTTATGTGGTAAAAACGCGCAGCGACCGCTGATAACTTATAAAACCAATGAGATACATTGGTATTGATAAAAGCATCAGCGGCATAGATAAGGTTAAAAAAGACTTTATTCAGTACGACTCGCAACAGCGCGTTGCGGTTTTGGTAGCTGGTACTGTTTACCAGACTCGTTCTGTAATGTGAGCGTATTGGCGCCTGCATTAGGGGTTGGGTAAAGCGGTACAAAGGGTGCAGTCTCTTGAGCAGCTGGCAGCTGTAGCGGCGCCAACTTTTTACTTTGCTGATACTCTAGGCTACCATTGTCACGCTTACCAATAAATTCTTTTGTCGCTTGGCAGCCGCTTAATACTAACGTACTACCCAACACGACCGTCATTACAGCAGGGAATATTTTTGCAGTCATTGATGATACTTTCATCATATTATCTCTCTGAGTTAGCATTTACACGCATCATTTTATAATAAGTTTGCACGAACCAAAGCACTATCAATCGTCGCGTGATGTTGCTCGGCTAGCCATACCAGCGGCAGGCGAATGCCTTGATCTATCATACCCATTTTGTGCAAAGCGTACTTGGCTGGAATAGGGCTTGATTCGATAAACAAGTCACGATGTAAATGTTTAACGATATCATGTACTTGATTGGCGGTATCGAAATCACCGCGCAAGGCTGCTGTAAAGGTTTCACTCATCGCTTTTGGTGCGACGTTGGCAGTCACAGAGATATTCCCTTTACCACCAAATTTCATCAGCTCAAGGGCGCTACCATCATCACCAGACAAGACAACAAGACGATCGCCAACTGCTTTTATTAATTGTTCACCGCGAGCAACAGAACCTGTCGCGTCTTTGATAGAAACGATATTATCGATATCCGCTAAACGCTCGACTGTTTCTTGCGCGATATCAACGACGGTGCGTCCAGGGACGTTATACAGCATTTGCGGGATATTAACAGCTTCAGCAATGGCTTTGTAATGTTGATATAAGCCTTCTTGTGGCGGCTTGTTATAATAAGGGGCGACCAATAATGCACAATCTGCACCGGCATCTGCGGCATCTTGGGTCAGCTTAATAGCTTCCACCGTATTGTTCGCACCAGTACCTGCAATCACCGGCACACGACCTTTAACATGCTGCACAAAATAGCGAATGACATCGCTGTGCTCTTGCATTGACAAGGTTGCAGATTCGCCAGTCGTACCAACAGCGACAAGGCAATGTGTGCCTTGTTCAATCTGCCAATCTATGAGGTCTGCCAGACGTTTATAATCGACCGTGCCGTCACGAAGCATGGGCGTTATCAAAGCTACCATTGAGCCTTGTAGTCGGGTTTTAATATCGTCGTATGCTGTGCTCATAACTGTGCCTTACTCTCGTATCCTAGCTTTGACTAAAGCTATCACATGATAGGTCGTTTGCAAGTACCAATGCATATTTTGAAGTATTCATTGTCAAATAGCTGCATGGATACTATAAATAATATGCATGCTCATAAACATCATTGGTAAGATCTTGCTCGAGGTTAATACTGAATGTTCGTATGTCTTATACCGTCCTTGACGCCATTTTATCTGACATTAATAGGATGATTATCTCGCTATAAAAACGCCTGCTAGTGTAGCATATTTTGGATTGACCGCTATCAATCAATTAATGCCAAATCAAGCCATTCTGAAAATAATTGCCCAGCTGCTTCAATCTCATTGCGCCATTAATAGACAGTGAGATTGAGGACGTTTAGTTTTAAACCAAACCGTCAGTTTAGCGTAATTGCCAAGGGTCGATAAAACCTTTTTAAGCCTTTTAACCAATCGTCAACACATCGTTGGCTAGCCGATACAAGCAAAAAAACGCTTATGTCCTTTTGTGCCACAAGTAATAGCAATATCTTTAACTACTCTATCCGTAATCCAATAATACCGGGGATACCTTGACGCATAACTTCGATCGTCACCACTCCCTTTTTAGGCAATACCGACACCGCACTCGAAACATCATTAACGGTTTTAATCGGTTTTTGATGCAGGTTGGTAATGATATCGCCTGCTAATATACCTGAGCGTGCTGCCAATCCAGTTGGTTCAATCGCTGTAACCAAGACACCAGTTTTATTATCAGACGCCAGCTCTGCTTGTTCCTCTGGGGTCAAATTACGTAAGGCTAAGCCCAGACTTATCTCGTTATTTTGCTGACCACGGCTTTGTGATTGCATGTCATTTGAGGCATCACTCAGCTTGCCAGTGACAAGCGATTGCTTACCATTACGCTGGATTTGCATGCGAAAGCCATCATTGGGACGCGCGCGATTAATCAGGTTCAATAAATCAGAGGCTTCCATAATTTGGACATCATTGTAGCGTAAAATAATATCCCCTGATTTTAATCCTGCTTTTTGGGCAGGTGAATCAGGCGACACGCGTGTCAGTAACGCCCCTTGCGGACGCGCTAGGTTATAGGCTTCGGCGAGATTGCGATCGATATCTTGCGGATAAATACCTAAATAAGCACGCTCAACCTTCCCATTGGTTTTGAGCTGCTCATAAACATCCATTGCCGCATCAATCGGGATGGAGAACGACAATCCCATATAACCACCGGTGCCACTAAAAATACGTGAGTTAATGCCAATCACTTCACCGCGCTGGTTAAATAAAGGTCCGCCTGAGTTACCAGGATTCAATGCCACATCGGTTTGAATAAATGGCACACTGGTTTCACGCGAAAAGTTACGTGATTTGGCACTGACAATACCTGCTGATGCTGAATAATCGAAACCAAATGGCGAGCCAATGGCCAGTACTGGTTCACCGACTTTTAGGCTACTAGAATCACCAATCGGTAGCGCTGGGAATTTTTTGCCTGTGACCTTTAATACTGCCACATCCGAGCGCTCATCGCTGCCAACTAAGGTCGCATCCAGCTCAGTTCTGTCATTGAGAGTCACTGTAATTTTGTCTGCGCCCGCCACTACATGGTGATTGGTCAGCATATAACCATCATCGGTCACAAAAAAACCCGTGCCATATGCATGCTCAATCGCTGGCGTCGCGGCTTGATCAGGGATACGTAGGCGATCACCAAAGAATTTCCGTAACAACTCAGCCGTTTGGGCTTTTGCAAGCTCAGCCTCACTCACAGTTTTGGTCACATTGACGCGTGCCACCGCTGGCGTGACTTGCTGTACCAATCCTGAAAAATCCGCTGTGGTGACAGCAGCTTGCGCACTTGGCATAGTGTTGAGATTAATACCAACAACCATGGTAGTAGCGACAGCGATTGCCAAGGTGCTGCGTTGAAGCAAGCGCTGCATGGTAGCTATGGTGATTTTCGATTTAGATATGTCGATTGGCATCTTATCCCTCATCCAAGTGATTTTTATAATTTTTGTGAGTGGCTATGCTATTAACTTATAGCACGGCTTGGCATTTTAATTCATGATTAATAAAGAGTACTTTTATCTTAGTTTATAGAGTATTTTTACTGACTGCAGCTTAGTTTGTCACCTATTGAGCATCTATCTCAATACGGTAAGTTAACTTGAATATGCTAATTACACTATACGCTAAACCACACACTGCAAACTCAGAATCATCTGAATACGATTATGACTTGCGACGTCACTTAAGGACTTCATCGAGCTATCATGCTAGCTATTAAAACCACTGATCAACCATAGCCAGTGAACAACATCGTTGCAGCACTCAGTCGCTAGTTCATCGCCAAAATGACTTATGCTGTCTGTCTTTTTAAGAGTCTTCTAACACTTTGGGTGACAGTGAGCACTCAGTTATATAAAATAAAATCATGTTATGATAACCAGTAAAACACATTTAAAACAAACAAAAGTTAGCGCTGAAACTTATTAATGTTTCATTGTTTAAATTGGCTATTATTTTACCGTATCTTCTCTCTTTTGCGCTTCTGGCTATTAGATCTTATATTCTAAAGCTCCGCGACTTTATCTAGAAGCGTATTCATCTTTGCTATTATTCTGTGTTTGCTACTATATAGTATACATGACTCATGCTGTGACTCTTGCGGTAACTGTCGATAGCGATTTTTGATAATGATATGAATGAATCATGAACTAAAAAACCGTCTATGCTAAATGCTATAGCCTCGAATCGCTCTACAGCATGACTATATTATTATAAAAGGATTAATTTATGGATACCGCCCTATTGTTATCCGGCGTGGTTGGGATTGGCATTGCCGCCCAATGGTTGGCTTGGTATTTAAAGCAACCGTCCATTTTGTTTTTATTACTGATTGGTATTATAGTTGGTCCAGTATTAGGGGTTTTCGATCCTGACTTAGTACTCGGCGAACTGATGTTTCCCTTTATCTCACTAGGCGTAGCGATTATCTTATTTGAAGGATCGCTGACCTTAGAGTTTGAAGAGATTAAACAACACGGCTCTGTAGTACAGATGCTGGTTTCCGTCGGTGTGCTAATCACTATCGCTATCGTGTCGCTGTCGACGTACTTGCTCTTTGATATCGACCCTATTATTGCCTTATTGTTTGGGGCATTGGTCTGCGTGACTGGTCCAACGGTCATTATGCCGTTACTGCGCAGTGTACGACCCAATAAAACCATCTCTAATATCTTAAAATGGGAAGGTATCATTATCGACCCTATCGGCGCGATTGCGGTGGTATTGGTCTATGAATATATTATCTCAGGTGGTGAAGCCAGTAGTATTTTGCTATTTGCTAAGATTGTGGTATTGGCAGTGGCAATGGGGCTAGCTGGCGCGTGGGCATTAGCATTTTTGATGCGTCGCCATATGATTCCTGAATTTTTACGCAATGTTTTTACCCTTGCTTTTGTACTGGTGTTGTTTTCAATCTCCAACCATCTGGAACATGAATCCGGTTTATTGACGGTGACTGTACTTGGGGTTGCGCTGGCTAATTGGCCAAAATTCCCGCGTGATACGATTTTAGAGTTTAATGAATCGCTTACCATCTTATTGGTGTCGGTCTTATTTATTATTCTTGCAGCGCGTGTTGAGCTGGAAAGCTTATTGAGCGTCGGCTTTGCAGGTCTCGTGCTACTAGCGATTGTAATGTTTGTCGCCCGCCCCTTATCGGTTTGGGTATCATCTATCGGCTCTAACCTAAAGACCAAAGAAAAACTGATGATCAGCTGGATTGGTCCGCGCGGTATCGTTGCTGCTGCCATCTCATCACTCTTTGCCATTCGTTTACAAGAGTATGATATTCAAGGGGTTGAGCTACTAGTGCCTTTGGTATTTTTGGTCATTATTGGTACGGTGATGATTCAGGGTTTGGGCGCAAAAATGGTAGGGAACTTTTTGGGTGTTCGTGAGCCTGAAACCAACGGTATCTTGGTCGTTGGCTCAAACCCTGTCGCCTTGTTAGTCGCTACCTCGCTAAAGGATCAGGGCTTTGATGTCATCGTTGCTCATAATAACTATACCAACATCGCTAGCGCGCGCATGAGTGGCTTGCGTACTTACTTTGGCAATCCTGTCTCTGACCACGCTGACCATCATTTGGATCTCATCGGTATCGGACGTTTATTTGCCATGAGTATGGATAAAGAGCTGAACACTTTATCCGAGATTCACTATCGTCATGAGTTCGGTGAGCGCAAACTGTACCGCTTAAAGTTTAGCGATGAAAAAGTCAAAAGTGAGCGCGATGACAAGCAAGGAAACTTCCATTCGCAGTGGCTATTTGGCAAAGATGTGACCTATACCAAGCTTGCCAGTATGCTGTCCAAGAAAGCTCGTATCAAAATCACCAATATCACCGACAGCTATAGCTTTGAGCAATATAAAGCCGATAATAAGCAATTTGTACCGCTTTATACGGTCGATAAAGAAGGCAAGCTACATGTAATTACTGACAAATTCGATGGTACGGTGCCGCGTGATCGCAAGCTTGTTTCATTGGTCGTCGATGATGACGTACAGCCAAAACCGGTCGATGTGACACCAAAGCAAGAGCAAGCACGCGCTGTAGCTGACGCAAGCTTTGAGTCCGACTCTAAAGCGCCTGAAAAACGCCAAGAAATAGAGCTGGCGGACGATGATAGTGAGGTAGAGGAAGCATCTTTGATAGATAACGACAAAGACGCTGAACAAAATCTACCTAACGATGTGTCAGCTGATGCTAGCTTAGCGTCTAATCCATCTTCAACCATGCCAACAGCATTAAATGATGAAGGAGCTAACGAAAAAATAGCAACATCTGAATCTGCCAGTACTAGTCAGGTCAATCCCGAAGTATTGCCTGCGAATCCCAATATGCCAGTAATACCTAAAACAGCCAGCAGTAGTAAAAACAGTGGTAACGGTAATGGCAGTGCGCCGAAAAATAAAAACGGCTCTCTAGACCCCAACCGTTTACCGGACTCAGGCCAAGATAAAGCAGCCAAGAGTAATACTGCTGAAGTTATATTAAGTAAAAATATAGGTAAAAATGATTGAGATAATGGTCATATAGATAAAACCTAAATAAACAACGCTTAAATAGTGTTTATTAAATGCCTATCAATGAACAAAGCCCCAACTAGTTAGTTGGGGCTTTTTATTGGAACAAGCTTATTTCTTTATGAAAATGTGTATTAAATATCCAACTTCTCTTCGATCGTCTGCCATATTCGTGCGCTGACCTCATTCGTGCTGCCTGAGGCATCAATACGCTGGATACGTTCAGGCTGCTCGCTAGCAAGGACGCTAAAACCTTGATGTACTCTGGTAAAAAATGCCGTCGCTTGCTGCTCAAAGCGGTCAGCGGCACTGCGTTTATTAGCACGTGCCATGCCTTCTAATACTGGTAGATCTAGCCACAGTGTAAGCTCGGGTAAT
>Ga0208014_1000838_pt1 | contig 11104 bp, 10 predicted proteins | sample 25_taG_FD_184099 | JGI IMG/M metagenome (GOLD analysis project Ga0208014, IMG submission 184099) | Marine viral communities from Cariaco Basin, Caribbean Sea - 25_WHOI_OMZ (SPAdes) (version 2) | ecosystem: Environmental > Aquatic > Marine > Oceanic | place: Caribbean Sea: Cariaco Basin...
CTCGCCTGCCGACGCAGAAGAACAGCGCCATCGACGAACTCCTGCCTCACAACTGGACGCCGGCTACCACCTGACAAGGTGGGTTCGCCGGACGCTTACCCTACTCTTCAGGCCATTCAACGTTTTTGTTGTTGCCAAGAGGACAAAAAACACCTTGAGCATTTGTTTTGAAGTATCGATCACTGAGCTCTTCGATGCAGTCGAGAAAACCTTTGATGTGCTCCGGTTTAGATCTACCTTTTCGGTTTACTTGCAGGATGAAATCCAAAAGTTGAGAACCAGAAACAATTTGGTCCAGATGTATTTCATAGGGGAACGTTTCACCAAGCCAAATGGTTATGGTTTTGTTGCGCTCACTGTAACTTACAGGCCTGTGGTCGAGCTTATCGAATAGGTCGTTACCAGAATAAAAACTTCTATATTCTTGTTGCCTGACAAGCCTCAAAATCTCCTCGAGAAGGTCCCTATCTGATCGAATTTCTTGGGGTTCTTCCTTTGAATTATCATCAAGAATGATTTTTTCAGCCGCTTGTTCTAGATCAGGCCACCACTTTTCAAAAATGTTGTCCAAGTTCTTTTCATTAATTCTATTGTCTCCAAGAACGTCATTTATTGCCGCTATGAGCGTCCTTACTTCATCCTTTGAAAAGGTAGTTGCTTGAAACTGTACCAAAGGACCCGACAGATCTGTTGGTTTGAGATCAAGCAGTATCGGACACACGTGCGAAAACCCGACATTTTTCGATAAAGCTCCAGCTTCGAACAAAATCCACGGAGCGTTTAGGTTCTCTCGAGTGACCAATATGATGCCAAAGTGCGAGACATCCAGCTTTCCAGCTATATCATTGGACCAACGTTTCCCTTTATCAATGTCTTTAGGAGTATAGTAAGGCGTAACAGCTTGAATGACGCTTGGAAGCCAATCCCTCAATACCTCTGCAAATTTTCTGCTCTTTTCTCCAGACCAACTTATAAAAACATCCATTCTAAAACCTTCTACGATCTTAACAATTACTGCTCTAACACTTCAATAACCGGTACCGCTTTGTCGCATCTAGCGCCAAAGTCGCGAACTGATTTCCTGTTAGAAAAATACTTCATAGTAGGCTCAGTATATCTCCAACGACCAAATATGTATAAACGACATATCGATCTGCCTCGTCCTTAGAAACGCCGGAATGCGAACCTTTTTGAGCGGCCTTGAATACACTATCCAGTCTGTCGCCTATAAACTCCAAGTGACTGCCAACAATTTCCTCAAACCTCTGGGAAGCCGAATTTTCCTCGAGGAAGGCTATCAATCTATTTATGTAATTGTCAGCGCCAAGCTTTATTATGCGTTTTTTGCCACCGATATCTTTCTCAATATCTTCTTTCGGCGGGTACAATGAGTCAGCCAAGTCTTGAAGTATTCTGCGACAACTATGAACCGCATTAGCCCAGTCTTCCGGGTTTTCCGATTTCAAATTTTCATAAACCGCCACGAGTTTTTGAGCTGCATCCGGAACTCTTTCGCCAATCGCACCATCCACACTCTCGCGAACTCTCGAAAATATATCATCAGCAATGCCAGAAAATTGAAGCTCATGGTGCCGCTTAAGGGTATACGAATAAATGAACGAACGTCGTGATGAAAGGCGGCGCTGAGCTCGAGCCGCGTTCGTCCGAATAGTATCCCTCTCAAACTTATTTCCAACAGGATTCCAAACCATTTGGCTTGGGTTCGCTGATGATACTGACACATCAGGATCGCGAGCTGCGGCCAGAGCAGCATCTGCAGACTTTACTTCCTGTTCCAACTCCTCAACCGAAGTTGTGTATATGTAGTTTTTTATCTCACCTGTTGCTTCATTTTTCTGTTGCGACTCACGTCCAGCAATCACGGCTAGACGAAAAATATCCTGAGGCACACCATCTGGCGTAGAGGTATATCCGCTTGCTTCCAATTCCATCATTTTTTGGCTATCAAAATCATTTAATAGCCGAGCCAACCTTGAAGCCTTCAAAAGAATGTTAGCTAATGGCATTTCACTCAGCTCAATATTTCTTAGTATGTCTTCCGACAATACCAGCGCTTCTCTCAGCGCCTGCCTAGATGGAGGAATTTTCTCATTCATACTCTATTACTCTAAAGCCCGCATTTTCGGCCGGTTTGGATCGCGGGGGAACTACACGTCCTGATTGACGCGTTTTTAGGTATGCGCTCCAGTTAGAAGACGGGCGGCCTTTTCGGATGCTGCCCTATTAACTTCCAGGCTTATAGCGAATTCATGACTAAGCTCGTTAAGAGCGACAAACCAACGCTCCATATTCTTTATCATGAGATCCTGATTAAAGTCCACAAAACCCTCTTCGTTCTTTTTTGCCTGGCTAAGGCAGACAGCAAGGACTCGGAGCCAATGGAAGTCGGGATGCTGAAATAGAATCCAGTAAGGCCAAGCCTCATCAAGTTTGCTTAAAAACGTTATTACCTCAGGTATTTCGTATAGCTCTCGCGGATCATCGTCATAACCATGAACAGAAACTTCAATTTTATCTTTCATACTCATGGCAACCTCTCTTGCGCACACAAGATCGGCAAGGAAGTCAAGCACATTGCCAATGTTTTTTTCTTCGATATCTTTTCTATCTATCCAGTAGTTAACCAGCGGAAAGTCGGCCTCAATGGCTTGTTTGAGAGTGCCATTCTCAATTAACTCATATGTGAGAGGAAACTGACCTAAATGATTAAGGCTGTATGTGATTGAGTCATACTCTGGTCTCGGGACCATCACTTCGCCAGAATCAGTCAACTGAGCAGTTATTACATCTTCACTATCAATCGCCTCCACGAGGCGGGGCAGCTCCTCGGTTGATTCATGATTGTTGATGGAAGGAAGATAGAGCAAGAAACAATACGAGTTGATTGTTATGTGCCTGAATGCCCAGTACATTGAGTCAAAATTCTGAACTCTAAAGACACCAATGCGAAACCATTCCGGATTATCAACTACAGGGTCCTTCTCGGCGGCGGGAAAAACCTCATACTCTCCACCTGATGCTGGTGCAATGGTCCTCAAACGGAGCATGAAACCACAGGGAAAAGGCTCTTCGCCGAGAATTACTTTTCTGTACTGGGATAGGACTTCTATATCGCTCTTGTGCGCTCTTGCAGAGTTGTAAGCAACCTTCAAAAGCCAGCGCGAAAAAAGTTTGTAGTCGTACTTAAAGAGATGCTCTGTATCTGTGTAGACATATTGTTCGAGGTCAGAAAAGAAAAGGTTCTTTCCATAGTTATCCAGTGCGGACAAAGTTTCGTTGTTACAGGTGTTGCAGACATCTCTGATCTTCAGCTCCGTATTTACTATCTTTCCCTTGGCCCTCTCCATAAAGCCAGAATCATCTGGGCTTGGATCATACTTGTAATACCAACTCGGGATTATGTGCTCCCGAGTTAGCGAACCTTCTTTCTGACAATAGCTACAGATTCCCATTGTGTTACCTAACAGGTATTAGGACGACGGCGCAAATATCCAATAAACGCGCCTGCGTCATATCACTTTTCTTGAATTCCCCTAGCGCAAAATAAAAACAGAAAAGTCAGCCACTTACAAACTCAACTGGTAGGCTTCCTCCTGATATCTTGACCAATTCTCTTTCCAAAAGGCCACCGGCGCTTGCCTGCCGGTGGCCTTTGAGGCGGCAACTCTGGGAGAAGTGATCACAGAAAACGAGGGTGGCCCATTGACGCAAGCGCGTAGCACACAAGGAGTTGATGTGGTGGCCGACGGTCAGCACGCCGGACTGCAGATAAGCCCTTGGACTTCATCCCAACGGTGATGGTTGCCATCAAGAAGCCCTCGGCTTCGTCGTCATTTCAGGCGGTCTCGCGGCCTTTCGCAAACCCCCTATGCGCAACATTGATTGCGTATAGGCTTGATAGCTGCGCATAGGAGTGCTTTAATTGCGCATAAATCCCAATGCGCAACATACTCGATCATGGCGAAACCCATACCTGAAAAGGCGCTACAGGACATTGAGGCGGTGGTATCCGCCCACCCCGAGGGTGTCGGCCTTCAAGCCGTCCTGGACGCTCTTGAGCAGTCGTTGCCCCGGCGCACGCTCCAGTACCGTTTAAAACACCTGGTGGATGCGGGCCGGCTCATCAAGACCGGGGAAAAGCGGTGGGTCCGATACTTCCCTGCGGATACCGAGCCCAGGACAGGCAGCAGCGTTCGGGAACCCTCCTACGAGGAAGCGGCGGGCGCTATACCCGTCTCCCAGGAGGCCGCGGAGATCCAGAACGCCTTACGCAAACCGCTTCAGTCACGCAAGCCGGCGGGGTATCAACACAGCTTCCTTAACCAGTACCGGCCCAACCATACGGCGTATCTTTCACCCACCGAGCGCGCGCATCTTCGGGAAATCGGCTCGCCACCCTCGGGACCCCGGCCCGCGGGCACCTATGCGAAACAGATTCTGAACCGCCTGCTGATCGATCTTTCGTGGAACTCCAGCCGCCTGGAGGGGAACACCTACTCTCTGCTGGATACGAAACGATTGATCGCCTTCGGGGAAGAGACGGCGGGTAAGGCGCACGTCGAGTCGCAAATGATCCTGAACCACAAGGACGCCATCGAATTTCTTGTGGGCTCGGCGGAGGAGATCGGCTTTAACAGCTATACCATCCTGAACCTTCATGCGTTGCTGGCTAACAACCTGTTGGTCGACCCTGAGGCAACAGGCCGCTTGCGCCGAATCGCGGTTGGCATTGAGAAGTCCGTGTTTCATCCCCTCGAAGTGCCACAACTGATTGAAGACTATTTTGATCAGATCCTGGCGATGGCCAGCGCTATCGCCGATCCCTTCGAGCAGGCGCTCTTTATCATGGTTCAGTTGCCGTATCTGCAGCCGTTCGATGACGTGAACAAGCGCGTTTCCCGGCTGGCGGCGAACATACCGTTCATCAAAGCCAACCTGATCCCGCTCTCCTTCACGGAGGTGCCCGCCGATATCTACACCGAAGCCATGCTCGGCGTGTATGAGCTGAACCGGATTGACCTGCTCAAAGACGTCTTCATTTGGGCCTATGAGCGGTCGGCGGCGCATTATACCGCCGTCAGACAATCGCTCGGTGAACCCGACCCGTTCCGGTTAAAGTATCGTTCGGCATTGCAGGAGGTTGTCCAGAATATTGTGCTTGAGCGCTTGGGCAAGAAAGCCGCGTTTAACCGCATTGTTCAATGGGCGGAACAGCATATTCCGCAAGAAGATCGGCAGCGGTTCCGGGAAGTGGTCGAGAATGAGATCCTGAGTCTGCACGCTGGCAACTTTGCCCGCTACCGGATAAAGCCCTCGCAATTTTCAGCCTGGCAGGCTGTTTGGTTGACCAGCCCACAACCGGCTAGTGACTACGGGTCCGCACTCACACGTTTGTGCTGAGCCGCGACGGCCGCCACTTTCCGGGTGAAGCCATGCAGTTCCAAATTTGAGGTAACTCTGCTCCGTTAGTACGCCAGCCTCGGAGCAAATCCCATCTTTTCCTGAAACGGTTTTCTCTTAAATCCGATGAAGAAATACCCTAAGAGCAAAGCGAAATCGCCCCGAAACTTTCATATATATTCAACGATTTGCGTAAGCTGCCTGCACGGAGCGCGGCGTAGTACCGGTCAGCTTCGCCCACTGGTTAGCAGCCTTTCCCAATTATCCGTTTAGCACGAGCGAGGACATGATCAAAAGTCATGATACTGAGATTGTGATAGCTCGAATTCAAAATCCTAAATGCCTCTTGCTGGTCCTCATCCCAATCGTACGACCGCCCGTAAATCAGGGTGCAGCGAGGCTTGATTGTCCTTACACCGCCCACACGCTCAAAAAACTTGATGCTGTCTGCTTCCCTTTCCACTTCGTGGATGTATTTAGATGCTTGGGTTATAGCCTTAATAAGGTCGGAATGGGGGATATAGTTACCGTGATCAAGCATGCTTTGCCAAAATTTCAGGCCACCTTCCGGCCTCTTTATTTCAACTATATCCAGAAATCCATCATAACTCTGCATTAAGAAGTCCGAAATATTTTTTGTATCTATACTTCGCTCATCTAGAACTTTAACGAAATCACTTCCAAGCACCCAATTGTTATTCTCGAACCATTCTTGCCACCGATTTTCGGTATGATCGGATTCAAGGAGCGCCTCAAGCTCGTCGATTGCCCTCACCCGGCGAGCATGTGAGAGTCCGACCTCAAGCTCATCGGGAACGACATTGTTATCTACTAAAAATCTGAGCATTTCAGACTTGTCACTTTGATCCAGCAACTGCTTTAGCTGGTGAGCAATCGATATATCATACGGCCTATTCAATGGGATAAACGCTTTAGTACCGTGTTTAAAAGGCTCGTAGTTTTCCTGGATAAAAGAAACAAGGTTCTGAAACTCTTCGCCATCCAGCGTTAATTCACTCTTGGGTTCTAAAACCTCCACAGTCTCCGGATCGAACATTCCTTTGGGCTTCTTGTACCGACCAACCTTCAGATGAACTTCATCTGGACTTGTATGGTGAGGTACTTTCCAAAATACTGCACGTGTGACTACAGTTTTTTTGTCTCTTATAACTGTGAACTTGTGATCCCTCACCTTAGACATCGAAATTCCCCTCTGCTGCTAACACCAAGCTAGGCGGCGGCCTTACAAGGCTGTCTCGTGGCCCCTAGGCCGGAACAGGCCGAGTGCCTTGCTAAAATTTTAGTAGACTATTTTTAACGCCTTCCACTCGCGCATATTCCTCTGCGGTGGATTTACGGCATGACACACAAGCCTAATTCGATATTTCTCTGTCCTTAATAAAGCGACGGCCTCATCAAGCGTATCAACCCAAACTTTGTTCGAAGAGCTCTGCAGAGTGTCTCCGGTCCGCTGCATCTCTTTGATACTATGGAGCTCGTATCCTTTAGCCGTTTTATAAGACACGAAGTCGAGACCTTTTACCTTGCCAGACTTTCCTTTCGCAACGATTTCCTTAATGGTTGGCATGATCTCTCCTAATTTCTAACAAATATTAGAACGCCCGCGCGAATATCCACTGAACACACCGACGCCATATCTCTTTTCTTGATTTCCCCTTACGCAAAATAAAACCAGAAAAGTCAGCCACTTACAAACTCAGCAGGTTGTCCTCCTACTAATATCTTGACCAACCCTCCCTCCCAGAACACAAAAAGGCTGCCGACGCTCCTGCGCCGGCAGCCTTTTAAGTAAGCCCTTACTAGCAGGCTAAATCAGATCATTCCCACTCAATCGTAGCCGGCGGCTTGGACGAGATGTCATACGTCACCCGGCTGATCCCCGGAATCTCATTAATGATCCGGCTGGAAGCTTTCTCCAGAAACTCGTACGGCAAATGCGCCCAACGTGCGGTCATGAAGTCGATGGTCTCCACGGCGCGGAGCGCCACCACGTATTCGTAGCGGCGGGCGTCGCCGATGACGCCGACGGATTTGACCGGCAGGAAGACGGCGAAGGCCTGGCTGGTTTTGTGGTAGAGGCCGGCGGCGTGGAGTTCCTGAATGAAGATGTGGTCCGCCAGGCGCAGGGTGTCGGCGTATTCCTTCTTTACTTCGCCGAGGATGCGCACGCCCAGGCCGGGGCCGGGGAAGGGATGGCGGTAGACCATGTCGTAGGACAGGCCGAGCTCGAGACCGGTCTTGCGCACTTCATCCTTGAAGAGCTCGCGCAGGGGTTCGACGAGCTTGAGTTTCATGTGCTCGGGCAGGCCGCCCACGTTGTGGTGGGATTTGATAACATGGGCGCCGCCGGTTTTGGAGGCGGCGGATTCGATCACGTCCGGGTAGATGGTGCCTTGGGCGAGCCAGTGGGCATTTTTGAGCTTGGCGGCTTTCGGGGTAAAGGCGCAGGACTCGCACACCCATGTGGTTCGCAAATATTTACAGCATCTGGTCGCCTTCGCCGTGAAGTAGCGTGAATGGACGGCTGCGTGATGACCGCGCAAAGGCTTCCGAGCATCAAGTGCACCCCGTCCGCTACGAAATGCAGCGCCATTGTCCTTGCTGACACCGCCTCTAGAAGCAAGAAGATTTGGCGCAGCACTACTTTTACCAAGATCACACCGCAGCCTATAAATTAAAGAGCACCATCAAGGAGATTTTGCACACTACATATCGTTAGAATTCATCTTCAGTCTGTGATCTCGTCACAAAAATGACGAGCCATTAAGAATAGCCATGGGAGTTGGCTGCGCTGCAGCAGCGACACATTGAACTCCTCTTTAACACAATAAGTTGATACTATGTGGTTAAGATCTCTGATAGTGTACTGATAGCCTCCAGAGTCTGCTGGCCCCACGTTTACACATGCTCTAATGAGAGCGGTAAAAACCTCGATAAAACAGAGCTCGCCTCCCAAGTGCTCCCACCAATCTAGACCGATACGTACCGTCACATCAACGGTAACCCCGTTTTTCTTGAACTGACAAAACCACTCCCCATCAGGTGAAGCCGTAAGACCAGGCCCTACTTTCTGCTCAATATTTCTTAGAATATGCCAGTCTTTTTTATTGGAAAGCTTCTCTGTCCCATACAAGACACCATAAGTAAAATCAATGTGATTACGACCAGACTCAGCAGCCCAAGCGTGGGAATGACCGAGGATTGAATCTGCAAAATTCTCGCTCATTTCGTCGTTGAGACATCTCGGTCCGCTTTTTAAAGTGGCTAGATGGTATACACTTTCATCTATTCGCTTCCCGTCCAAAGCCGAGTTTGAGGAATGCATCTCACTCGCCACACATTCCCATCCGTACTCTGGAAGTACCACTTCTTCAACCATGCGGCCAGCCGATGTTTCCATTGAAGAAAACTGCTTAGCAGGAAGAATGTCTGCTTCTATCTCACTGACCTTCGTATAGCCTCGCTGGCGCGTATGAATAAGTAGGACGTATGGACTTGTATTAAACTTTTTCAGCAAAGCATCTTTAGTTGGCAGAGACGCAACGTGTGTTCCGATCTTATTTCGGAATGCAGTCTCTAGCCGAAGCACCCTTTCACGGCGGGCTGGCTCGCTATCAATCTGCTGCAATTGGTTTAATAATTTCTGTCTCGACATAAACCGTTTATTCGCGCGCGGCAGGCCTGGATGACCTCTTGCCATGTTAACCCCCCAAACCTTCTACGTTTTCTGTTCGGTGTAACGCACTTCTCCGTTTCCGCCACCACCTTCCCAAATTATTGTCTGCCCCCGCTTGAACCATTGGCGCGTTCGAATATGCGACTGAAGATATACTATTCTTGGCTCGTACGACGCCATTGAGACTTGAGGAGCACCTGTCTCGCTTAAATTATCTAGTTCTTCCGCTATAACTTCTCCAGCAACCTGCCCTAACCTAGTCGGCACAGCGTTACCCACTTGAGCATACTTCCTAGATAAAGTACCGCTAAAACACCAGTCGTCTGGAAACTCCTGGATCCTGGCGTACTCCCGAATTGACAAAGCCCGAGTTTCTATAGGATGACATAGAGCTGTACTGGCATGATTCGGCATTGTAACGAGTGTCGGGCAGGGCAGATCAAATGTTAGGCGACGCCACCACCCAGAGCGACCGCCCTTGGCATACCACGCCTTCCCCATTGATTCCTTCTGAACATCTTCTGGCAAACTCCTCCAGTTTGAACCTTCGGGAACCATCTCGAGAAATTTTTTCTTCCTAGGGCTAAAATCCATAACTTCGGGGTCGGGATCATATAGCCCCTCCAACGCATCACGCAATGTTTTCCAAGGCATAAGCTTCGGCTCACAAAACAAACTTTCTTGAGACTTCTCGCTTCCATTGCGCCCATGCGTCGGAACAGGAAAATCAATCAGCCGGCCATACTTATTTCCTATGAATAGTGCCCTCTCTCGTAATTGGGGGGCGCCATAGTTAACTGCATTAACTTCAAAAATATCCAGATGGTAACCACCATTCACTTGGGCAAGATCCTTGGCAAAAAGCCGAACTACAGAGCCAGGCTCCTCCTCTTTCGTGAGCGGCGGCCCACCTTTTGCCGGACGCTCGGCTATAGGTCGATGTTTAAGAGCTGCTGACAGAAGACCTCGAACATTCTCCATAAGGAATATTTTAGGCTCAACATAAGATACGAATCGAAGAAAATCCCAAAGAAGCGTCCCTCTAGGATCTTGAGTCGTTCCCCTCCTTCCAGCGGTGCTAAACGATTGGCATGGAGGCCCACCCACGATCACATCAATTGATCCAGGCTCAATACCCATTTCTTTTAGTGCTTCTTCGGGGTCGATTTGAGACATATCAGCCTGAAGCACCCGCAGACTCGGCGGGAGGCGCCCTTGCTCTCTATTTTCCCGAATCGTTTCGCAAAAAGCTGGTTCCTTTTCGATACAGCCTACAATCTCGAACCGTTCCGTGCGTTCGAGGCCAAGATCCAAGCCCATTCCTCCGGAAAAGAGCGAGAGGACTCGGTATTTTTTCGGCTTTCTTTTGGCCATAGACTACAATTTACCTAGTTAAATTAGATGGCTCGCACAATGATCTCTAACAGGTATTAGGCAGACAGCTCGAATATCTGACCATATCGCTTGCACTGAAGTCCGAGAAAGAGAATAAAGCCATGAAATCAAAAGTTTACAAAGCCAAATGGACTTTCATCGCTCGATATACTGACCGATATTCTCTCGAAAAACAAAAGACCTCAGGCGTTCTTATCCAGCGACCTTCTAAGTAAGCCCAACTAATCTAGAGAAGATCATTCCCACTCAATCGTAGCCGGCGGCTTGGACGAGATGTCATACGTCACCCGGCTGATCCCCGGGATCTCATTAATGATCCGACTGGAGACCTTCTCCAGAAAGTCATACGGCAAATGCGCCCAACGGGCGGTCATGAAGTCGATGGTCTCGACGGCGCGCAGCGCCACCACGTATTCGTAGCGGCGGGCGTCGCCGACGACGCCGACGGATTTGACCGGCAGGAAGACGGCGAAGGCCTGGCTGGTTTTGTGGTAGAGGCCGGCGGCGTGGAGTTCCTGGATGAAGATGTGGTCCGCCAGGCGCAGGGTGTCGGCGTATTCTTTCTTTACTTCGCCGAGGATGCGCACGCCC
>Ga0208014_1000849_pt1 | contig 11028 bp, 10 predicted proteins | sample 25_taG_FD_184099 | JGI IMG/M metagenome (GOLD analysis project Ga0208014, IMG submission 184099) | Marine viral communities from Cariaco Basin, Caribbean Sea - 25_WHOI_OMZ (SPAdes) (version 2) | ecosystem: Environmental > Aquatic > Marine > Oceanic | place: Caribbean Sea: Cariaco Basin...
CTTTGTAGGTCATCACCTTGATCTTTGGTTCATCTTTATAGGTCTCTTCCAAAAACCTGACCCGCTCCTCGAGAGAGAACATGTATTTCTTATCTGAATTAGTACCAATTGCCAGGATGACCTGGTCAAAAAGTGGGAGTCCGCGGTTAATGATATCAACATGTCCCAGGGTGATGGGATCAAAAGAACCGGGAAAAACTGCTGTTTTCATGCTGAAAAAATTTACTCTAAAATAGACATTTTTGGATACCTAGGCTTTTAGGGCAGTTTCAATAGCACTGCCAAAAAGTTCTTTTAAAGAAATGCCTGCCGCCTGGGCCTGCTGTGGCAGAATACTCGCTTCACTGAGCCCCGGGTTCGTATTCATTTCAATAAAATGTGGTTCGTTGTTGTGGAAAATAAATTCAGATCTCGAAAAGCCTTTCATTTTTAGCTTTCGGTAAATGAGTTTGGCTATTTCCTGCACCTTTTTTGTTTGTTCTTCTGAAATTCGGGCAGGGGTGATCTCCTGAGATTTTCCGAGATATTTGGCTTCGTAGTCAAAAAACTCATTTTCAGAAACAATTTCTGTGACGGGTAAAGCAAGAATTTCTCCGTTATGTGTGATCACGCCTACGGAAACTTCAGTACCATCCAGGAAAGATTCGATGATGATCTCGTTATCTTCTTTAAAGGCAAATTTAGTGGCAGGAATAATTTGATCCCGCGATTTCACTTTGGTAATTCCGAAGCTACTTCCGGCTTTATTAGCTTTCACAAAGCACGGCAAACCAACTTTGGCAATAATTTCATCGGGATCAACTTCATCTCCTTTATCTACAAAATAATTTTCAGCAGTTTTTATTCCGAAGGGTTTGAGCACACTAATAAGGTCTCTTTTATTAAAAGTGAGTGCCGACTGGTAGAAATCGCAGGAAGTCTGCGGAATGTCGAGCAGCTCGAGATAGGCCTGTAAAAGGCCATTTTCACCAGGTGTACCGTGAATGGTGTTAAAAACACAGTCGAAAGTGATTAACTGCCCATCAATTGTGACGGTGAAATTGCTGCGGTTTATGGGGTAAGGTGTGTCATTTTCTCCAATGACAAACCACTCTTTTTGCAGGATATGTACCCGGTAAGGGTTGTATTTACTGCGGTCAAGATTTTTGTAAACAACATTACCGCTGTTTATTGATATACGGTATTCGCTGGAGAAGCCGCCCATGGCTATGGCTACATTTTTCTTCATAATTAAATATCGCCCAATTATTTTCGTTAGCAAAAATAGCGACTAATAAATGAATGTCTGCAAAACCGCCTGATTTTATATCTTTGCCTTTTAAATTAAACTATGAGTTTCTTTCGATTTCTCTTTAGCAAAACCTTTCTTATTCAATTGGTTTTGGCTGTATTTGCGGTAGTTTTGATCGCCTTTATTATACTTCAATGGCTTGATTATTCTACAAATCAAGACCAAAGAATTACCGTACCCAGCCTGGAACGTTTGTCCCTGGATAAGGTTGATGAGCAGCTTGCGGAACTAGACCTGCGCAGGGAAATTCTGGATTCTGCCAATTATAATCCCGACTTTCCGCCGTATTCGGTGATAGATCAGGTGCCGCTTCCTGGTAAAGAGGTGAAGGAGAACCGAAAGATCTATTTGACGCTCAATCCTTCAGGATTTACGAAAGTTGAAATTCCTGAAAATCTTATCCGAAGAACGCGCAGGCAGGTAGAGCCAACCTTGCGTTCCCTTGGTTTTGAAATAGGAACGATTACCTATAAACCCGATGTTGCAAAAGATGTGGTGCTTGAAATGCGTCACAGAGGCCAACTGCTGGAACCGGGAATGAAACTGATGAAAACTTCAAAAATTGACCTTGTGCTTGCCGATGGCTCCAGGAGATATGGAATGGAAGAAGAAGAGGATAGTACCGCACAAGACCCAATTTTGAACGACCTGGAAGACGAAGAATATGATTTCTGAAAATAATAACCCCGAACCCGAAGAGAACGATGATGACCTGTATGAACACCACAGGTTTGTAGCCGATAAAGGCCAGCAGCCATTGCGGGTAGATAAATTCCTGATGAATTATATCGAAAAAGCCACTCGTAATAAAATTCAAACTGCGGCTAAAGAAGGCAATATTCACGTGAATGAGGTTCCCGTAAAATCTAATTATAAGGTAAAGCCGGGAGATGTGGTACAGGTGCTTTTTGAGCATCCGCCTTACGAATTCCTGCTCACGCCAGAGGATATTCCGCTGGATATTGTATATGAAGACGATTCCCTGCTTGTGGTCAACAAACCAGCAGGTATGGTGGTGCATCCCGGCCATGGGAACTACAGCGGCACACTTATTAACGCGCTGGTTTACCACTTTGAAAATCTGCCGCAAAACAGCGATGAGCGCCCAGGCCTTGTACACAGGATTGACAAAGATACCAGCGGACTTCTCGTTATTGCAAAGACCGAAAAAGCCATGACCAAACTGGCAAAGCAGTTCTTTGACAAAAGCAGCGAGCGCGAGTATGTGGCTCTTGTATGGGGAAATGTTGAAGAGGATGAAGGTACGGTTGAAGGTAATATTGGCCGCCACCCCAAGAACAGGCTGCAAAATACGGTGTATCTGGGAGATGATGAAGATAAAGGAAAACCGGCGGTAACGCATTTCAAGGTCCTGGAAAGGCTGGGATATGTGACTTTGGTTTCCTGCCAGCTTGAAACCGGGAGAACCCACCAAATAAGGGTTCACATGAAGCACATTGGCCACACGCTCTTTAATGATGAGCGCTATGGAGGTGATAAGATTTTGAAAGGTACAACCTTCACAAAATACAAACAGTTTGTAGACAACTGCTTTAAAGTGCTGCCCCGGCAGGCACTGCATGCAAAAACCCTGGGCTTCAAACATCCTGAAACAGGCGAGTGGCTAAGGTTTGATTCTCCTGTACCACAAGATATGCAGGATTGTATAGAGCGATGGAGGAATTATGCTAAAAATCAGAAAGAATTCATTGATGAATAAGCTTTTTTGATAGACCTATCAAAAGGAATAAACGATCCCGGCAGGAAATCTTGTCGGGATTTGATATTTTTGAGGGGTAATAGAAATTTCTTAAGAGCATTCCATGAAAATAGTTGTATCGCCCGCCAAAACCCTCGATTACAAATCTAAACTGCCAACCACCAGAGGAACCCAACCCTCATTTCTGGAAACTACATCCGGCATTAACCGGAAGCTTTCGCGCATGTCTAAAAATGAAATCGCCAATCTTATGAGCATTAGCGATAAGCTGGCCGATCTTAACTACAGCCGCTATCAGGAATTTTCTGAAGAACATAACAAACAAAACTCCCGGCCTGCAGTCTACGCCTTTGCCGGAGATGTTTATACGGGGCTTGATGCCTATACCATTCCTACTGAAAAAATCGATTTTATGCAGGATTCCCTGCGGATCCTTTCGGGTTACTACGGAATTTTAAGGCCGCTGGATCTTATTCAGCCGTACCGCCTGGAAATGGGAACTTCATTGCCGGTAAACCGAAAGAAGAACCTTTATGAGGTATGGCAGGAGAAGGTGACCAGTTATTTGAACAATGAACTTAAAGAAGATGAACTTTTTGTGAATCTTGCCAGTCAGGAGTATTTTAAAGCTGTAGATGCCTCAAAACTAAAGGTGCAGGTCATTTCACCGGTATTTAAAGACTTCAAGAATGGAAAATTAAAGATCATCAGTTTTTTTGCTAAAAAAGCCCGTGGTACTATGGCCAGATTTCTAATTGAATCTGAAGCCCAGACACTTGACCAACTCAAAGCTTTTGATGGCGATGGCTATAGATTTTCGGCTGAAGAAACTACCAATGAAAACGAGCCGGTTTTTACCAGATAGCTTCAGCAGCAGGAATTGTTAAAGTATTTAAAAAAGCGGTGTCTCACCGCTTTTTTCTTTTTAATTTCTGAACCTGCATAAGGTTCCAAAAATGTCATATTTTGAGGAGTCTTCAGAAGTAAATAAAATTAATAAAAAAGCAAGTTCGTAAAATGAAAATTAAAAAGGTTTTAGTAGCAAACAGAGGAGAAATAGCCATACGAATCTTTAGGGCCTGTACCGAGATTGGGTTGAGAACCGTAGGGATCTATACCTATGAAGACCGCTATTCGCTACACCGTTACAAGGCTGACGAATCTTACCAGATAGGAGCAGATAAAGATCCTTTAAAACCTTATTTAGATATAGAAGCAATAATTAAGGTGGCCAAAAAGAACGGCGTAGATGCTATTCACCCCGGCTACGGATTTCTTTCTGAAAATGCCGAATTTGCTAAACAATGTGAGGAGAACGGAATCATTTTTATAGGTCCAAAAGTTTCTGTGCTTCGATCTTTGGGAGACAAAGTAAAAGCCAAGGAAGTTGCGGTGGCAAATGATATTCCGGTTATTCGGAGTAATGAAAAAGACCTTACTACAGTTGAAATTGCGCTCGAAGAAGCTGAAAAAATTGGATATCCAGTCATGCTTAAGGCTGCATCGGGAGGTGGCGGCCGCGGTATGCGGGTAATACGCTCAGAAGATGATCTAAAAAGCGGCTTTAATGAATCTAAAAGGGAAGCAAAAAATGCTTTTGGCGATGACACTGTTTTCCTGGAGAAATTCGTGGAAGATCCCAAACATATCGAGATCCAGATTGTGGGTGATCACCATGGTAATTTGGTGCACCTGTTCGAGAGGGACTGTTCTGTGCAGCGCAGATACCAGAAAGTAATTGAATTTGCTCCTTCCATGGGGCTTGATGAAAAAGTAAAACAGAACCTTTACGATTACGCGGTTAAACTTTGTAAGGCCGTAGATTACAACAATATTGGAACTGTAGAGTTCCTGGTAGACAGAACCGGGGAGATCTTCTTTATTGAAGTAAACCCCAGGATTCAGGTAGAGCACACCGTCACCGAGATCATTACGAATATTGACCTCGTTAAGGCGCAGATCTTTATTGCCGGTGGCTATAAACTGAGTGACAAACAAATCAAAATTGAATCTCAGGAATCTATTAAGATAAGCGGTTATGCTTTGCAATGCCGAATCACTACCGAAGATCCCACAAATGATTTTAAACCAGATTACGGTACCATCACCACTTATAGAAGTGCATCAGGTTTTGGGATTAGACTGGATGCCGGTAGTATTTACCAGGGCGTAAAAGTTTCTCCTTTCTTTGACTCAATGCTGGTAAAAGTGTCGGCCAGCAGCCGAACTCTTGATGGCGCCTGCCGAAAAATGCGAAGGGCACTGGCCGAGTTCAGGATAAGGGGTGTGATGACCAATATTGGTTTCCTCGATAATATCCTGTCGCATCAAACCTTCAGGCAGGGCGATGTGACTGTGAATTTTATTAAAGATAATCCGGATCTTTTCAAGATCAGGAAGACACGCAACCGGGCGACAAAAATGGTAAAGTTCCTGGGAGATGTAATCATCAATGGAAGTGAGGATGTTAAAAACCCTGAAAAGAAGAAATTTATTAAGCCTGCAGTTCCCTCTTTTAAGGATAACGGTTATCCAAGGGGAACTAAAGATTTGCTAAAGGAATACGGTCCCGAAAAGTTTTCTCGCTGGCTTTTACATGATGGAAAGGTGCATTTTACAGACACTACCATGCGTGATGCACACCAGAGTCTGCTGGCTACGCGTATGCGTACCTATGATATGGAAAAAGTAGCCGAAGGCTTTGCCCGAAACCACCCTGAAGTTTTTAGTTTGGAAGTTTGGGGAGGTGCCACCTTCGATGTTTGTATGCGATTCTTGAAAGAGGATCCATGGGAAAGGTTAAGAAGGCTTCGCGCGGCAATGCCCAATGTGCTCCTGCAAATGCTTTTGCGTGGTTCTAATGGTGTGGGCTACACGGCCTATCCCGATAACCTGATTGAAAAGTTTGTGGAACAGGCCTGGGAAAATGGAGTTGATGTCTTTAGGATCTTTGACAGTCTTAACTGGATGAAATCCATCGCTCCTTGTATTGAACATGTTAGAAATAAAACTAACGGGCTGGCAGAAGGAACCATCTGCTATACGGGAGATCTAATGGATCCGAAACAAACAAAATACAACCTCGACTACTATGTGCAGCTCGGTAAAGATATTGAGAATGCAGGGGCGCATATTATCGGGATCAAAGATATGGCGGGTATCCTGAAGCCCGATGCAGCTTTTGAACTGGTATCGGCGCTTAAGTCCAGAATTAATGTACCAATCCATTTACATACGCATGACACTTCTTCCATTCAGGCGGCTACTTACCTTAAAGCCATAGAAGCCGGGGTAGATGTGGTTGATGTTGCCCTTGGAGGTCTCTCGGGCCTTACCTCGCAGCCTAACTTCAACTCTATAGTGGAGATGTTGAGGTTCCATGACCGCGGCAGAGCTTTTAATACCGATAAACTAAATGAATATTCCCAATACTGGGAGGCTGTAAGGCGCTACTACTATCCTTTTGAATCTGGCTTAAAGGCAGGTTCGGGAGAAGTTTATAAGCATGAAATTCCCGGCGGACAATACTCCAATCTCAAGCCGCAGGCAGAAAGCCTTGGCCTGGCCGATCGTTTTCATGAGATCACTGAAATGTACAGCAAAGTAAATGACCTTTTTGGCGACATCATCAAAGTTACACCCAGCTCCAAAGTAGTGGGAGACATGGCGCAGTACCTGGTAAGCAATAATCTTTCAATAGAGGATGTGCTTGAAAAAGGAGAAGACATTTCTTTCCCACAATCGGTAAAAAGTTTCTTTAGAGGAGATCTCGGGCAGCCTCATGGAGGATTTCCTGAAAAGATCCAGAAGATCGTCCTCAAGGATGAAAAACCTTATTCCGAAAGACCAAACGCACATTTGGAACCCATAGATTTTGAAAAGGAATTTGCCGAATTTGAAAAAACCTTCAGTGAAGGAATGGGCAGGGACGTGGAGATCACCGATTTCCTTTCCTATAAATTATATCCAAAAGTATTTACAGATTTCTATAACCATCATGTAGAATTTGGAGAAGTAATGAATGTGCCTACAAAGAATTTCTTCTATGGGATGGAACCCGGAGAAGAGATCATTGTAGACCTTGACCGTGGTAAAACGCTGCTTATTGAATTCCTGTCTATTGGAGAAACCGATGAAGACGGAATGGCAAAAGTTTTCTTTAAGGTAAACGGCCAAACCAGGGCAGTAGAAGTTAAAGACCGATCTGTTAAGGTAGAGAAAGTAGTGCATCAAAAAGTCGATAAAAACGACAAAAAGCAGGTAGGTGCACCATTGCAGGGAGCACTTTCAAACATCCAGGTTGAACCCGGTCAAAAAGTTGAGAAAAATCAGCCGCTGTTTGTGATTGAGGCCATGAAAATGGAAACTACCATCACGGCCAATACTGCGGGAGAAGTAGATAAGATTGTGCTCAAAGAAGGCGACATGGTGTATGCAGATGACCTGGTGGTTGTGCTTAAATAGTATAGAGAAGTTAGTATTGAGAATTTAGAAATAGATGGCGCGGATTTGCAATCCGTGCCTATTACGCAATAAAAGTATTGAGAAGTTAGTATTGAGAATTGAGATTAAAGCACCAAAATTCACGCACCAATTTCCAATATTGATTTTTGCGCAACCCGCAACACCTTGTCAGACTTGTAACCTGCAACCTGGATCGTGAGATAAACCTTGAACTTTAAACATTAAACCTTGAACCTGTTTCATCACCAACATCCTTACAAACCATTTATTCCCGAAAATGCCACCAAACTCATTGTTGGTACCTTGCCGCCGCCCAGGTTCACTACCAGGCAATTAAAAGAAGATGATGTAGATTTCTGTTATGGCAGCAGGGACGGGATGTTATGGCAAATTATTGACAGGATCTTCAATCTGGATCTCAAATTTGAAAACACACCCGAAGCCGTAAAACAGCGAAAAGATTTCCTGGCAAAAAAGGGCATAGGGATTTGTGATACCGTGGAAAGCTGCAGGCGCGAAAAAATAGATGCTTCAGATCTGGGGATGCTGCATGTGGAATTGCGGGACCTGATTGGCATTTTGCGCAGACATGAAAAAATTGACACCCTGCTTTTCACCGGAGGCAACAGCAAGAATGGTCCCGAATATTTCTTCCGGAGAATATTAAAAGAAGAAAAGATTAAAATTAAAGTGATCTCTAACGATGTGCCGCGGGTCCACCAGTTTTTGCTTGATGGCAGGCCCATTAACACGGTATCGCTCACTGCGCCTTCGGGTTCGGCCAACAGGGCTATTGGCAGTATGGAGCTGTACAAACACCTAAAAAAACAAGACCCTGAATTCAATACTATTGATTTCAGGGTCTTGCAATACCGTCAGTTCTTAAAAGACTAAACGGATTCTTTTTCCAGCGGATCTTTTATTTGCTGCGGTTTCGTGGTAAATTTTCCTCGTTTAGGCCGCAGTTTTCCGAAGGTATTCAGCGGAGTTTTACCGGTTTTGGTCTCTTTTTTCCGCCTGCTCATTACTTTTTGTTCTTTTGGTCCTTTATGGTCTTTTCATCAATATCAAAATCATTAGTTTCAATATCCCTGTTTCCAATTTCCCCGCTTAAAGGGTCATTATCACTGCGTCTCTTTCTGCTATCGTGTTTATCCTGAATCTTTCCCATAACTATCAATTTTAAATTCAATTCAAGATACAAAATCGCATGGCTTTTTGCTATTAAAGCCTTGTTAATAAAGGCGTTGCTTATCTTATGGAACTTATAAAATCCCCAATGCCGCCGGTGCCTTTGTCGCTAAGCTGTTTAATAAATGCGCTGCCAATAATGGCACCTTTGGTGTGAGAAGTCGCCGTGCTAAAGGTCTCGTGATCCTTAATTCCAAAGCCCACAATAAGAGGGTTCTTTAATGCCATTTTTGACACCCTGGTAAAATACTCCACCTGCGCTTCTCCAAAACCTCCTGTTCCGCCTGTAACCGCCGCCGTGCTCACCATATAAATAAAGCCTTCGGAAGCCTCATCGATCTTTCTGATTCTTTCTTCGGAAGTTTGGGGAGTGATAAGAAACACCGGAAGCAGGTCATACTGCTGAAAAATACTCTTGTAGTGCAGCTCGTATTCAGTTAGCGGAAGATCGGGAATAATAAGTCCGTCAATGCCTGTTTCACTGCACTTGCGGCAGAATTTCTCCACTCCATACTGAAGTATCGGGTTAAAATAGCCCATGATCAACAACGGAATATCAACCGTTTCCCTGATGTTTTCCAACTGATCAAAAAGTTTTGTGGTGGTCATGCCGTTTTCCAGCGCAATTTCCGAACTCCTTTGTATCACCGGGCCATCGGCTAATGGATCGCTAAATGGCAATCCAATTTCTACCATGTCCACTCCATTCTTCTGAAGTTCCTTTAGTATAGTCACCGTATCTCCGGGTTGAGGATATCCGGCTGTAAAGTAGATGGAAAGCAGCTTTTTTGAAGGCTCCTCCTGAAGTTTTTGTTTGATTCTGTTCATTTATTCTGATTTAAACCTAACAGGTTTTCAAAACCTGTTAGGTTTGATTTATATCTACGTTAAGCTGTCCCGAACTATCGGGAATTTCAACTTCCATTATATCCTGAAACCAGTTCAGGATAACGAAGCTTACAAATTAAAATGTTCAATATAAGTGTTGAGGTCTTTATCCCCGCGCCCTGAAAGGTTCACCACAACCACTTCATCCTTTTCAAATTTCCTCTTGTCAAAAATGGCTAAAGCATGAGCTGTTTCAATGGCGGGAATGATCCCTTCCAGCTTGCATAACTGCAAACCTGCAGCCATGGCTTCTTCATCGGTAACCGAAATAAATTCCCCGCGGCCGGTCCTAAACAGGTTGGCATGCATAGGCCCAACACCCGGATAATCCAGTCCGGCGGAGATCGAATAGGGTTCTGTGATCTGTCCGTCATCGGTTTGCATGAGCAGGGTTTTACTGCCGTGAATAATCCCTTCGCGGCCAAGAGCCGAGGTGGCAGCACTTTTTCCGCTAAGTATGCCTTCCCCGGCGGCTTCCACTGCAATGATATTTACTTTCTCATTGTCGAGGTAGTGATAGTAAATTCCGGCGGCATTACTGCCTCCGCCTACACAGGCTACCACATGATCTGGTGCTTCACGGCCTTCTTTTTCCTGAAGCTGCTTTTTCACCTCTTCAGAAATAACACTCTGGAAACGGGCTACCATATCGGGGTAGGGATGAGGCCCCACCACCGAACCAATGATGTAATGCGTGTCTACCGGATTGTTGATCCAGTCGCGGATGGCTTCATTGGTGGCGTCTTTCAATGTTCGGCTGCCCGATTTTGCCGGCACCACCCTAGCGCCCAGCATCTTCATCCGGGCCACGTTTGGCGCCTGCCTTTTAATGTCAATCTCGCCCATATACACCACGCACTCAATGCCCATTAAAGCACAAACAGTGGCAGTGGCAACGCCGTGCTGGCCTGCCCCGGTTTCAGCAATGATACGGGTTTTGCCCAGGCGTTTTGCCATTAGGATCTGCCCAATGGTGTTATTTACTTTATGCGCCCCGGTATGGCAAAGGTCTTCGCGTTTTAAATAGACTTTGGCACCGAACTTCTCGCTGAACCTTTCAGCAAAATACAGCGGAGTGGGCCGCCCTACATAATCCTTCAGCAGTTGGCGGAATTCTTTCTGAAAACTCTCTTCCTGCATAATATTCAAATAGCGGGAACGGAGTTCTTCCACATTTGGGTATAACATTTCGGGAATAAAGGCTCCGCCAAAATCTCCGTAATATCCTTTTTCGTTTACTTGATAACTCATAATTTTTAATTATAAAGCCGTTCCCTGAAGGTCTCCAAAGCTTCGGCATCCTTTACTGCCGGGGCAGTTTCAAATTTACTGTTTACGTCAATGCCATAAAAGAGCTCTTCTTTTTGCCTTTTTTGGAAGGTATGGTAAAGTTCTTTTACTGCGACTGCATCATCGGGTCCAATCCCGCCACTCAGGAAAAGTGGAGTGGTAGAAGGATAATCCTCCAATACTT
>Ga0208014_1000853_pt1 | contig 11017 bp, 9 predicted proteins | sample 25_taG_FD_184099 | JGI IMG/M metagenome (GOLD analysis project Ga0208014, IMG submission 184099) | Marine viral communities from Cariaco Basin, Caribbean Sea - 25_WHOI_OMZ (SPAdes) (version 2) | ecosystem: Environmental > Aquatic > Marine > Oceanic | place: Caribbean Sea: Cariaco Basin...
ACCGCAAACCCGGCCCACTCGGTAACAGAGTGAGTCGGGTTTGCGGTTTTTTGTTTCAGAAACGCCTTTCCCTGCCGATAAGCAGGACAAATGCACTAAAGTATGAGTTATTAACTCAGATCAATTCTTTAGTCTCCGCAATGGCCTTCAATAAAGTGTATGCGAAAGAAATAACAATTATGAGGTGTTTATGGGGTTATTGGATCGGGCTTCAGTTCTATGGGGGATGGCGGTTGCCGCTGTTCTCGGGATTGCTTGTGCAGGAGTGGCGCCGTTGTTAGGTCTTGATACCGCATCGATACTGATCGGCCTGGTGGTGGGTTTGGTGGCTGCCGGCGGTTTTTTCATTATCCGGGTTCTGGAGCCGGCCGAGCGGGGGCTGAAGGCTCTGAATGATGGTTCCCTGGCGGCTGATCATCCGCTTCAGGAGCAGTGCCGACAGCTTATCTCCGATGCCCGGGCCGGGCGGGCGCTGGTGGAAACCCTTTCCGGAAGTGCCGACAGAAACGCCATTTCCGCGGCCCAGGTGTCATTTGCGGCGGATCAGCTCAAACTTCGCCTGGACCGCCAGGTAGAGGAAACCGCCCAGATGGCGGATTACGCGGGCCAGATTACCGAGACGGTGCGGGAATCCTCAGAGCAGGCCACCGATGCCGCCACCATGGCGCTGCAGAACAAACAGGTCAGTACCGAGGGGCGGGAAGCCCTGGTCTCCGCCATCGACAGCGTGCGGGCCGTTCACCAGCAGTCCGGCGAGAATCTCCGGCTGATCCAGGAGCTGAACGAGAAGTCGAACAAGATCCAGGGTGTGACCACGACCATTCAGGGCATTGCCGAACAGACCAATCTGCTTGCTCTCAATGCGGCCATCGAGGCGGCCCGGGCCGGTGATCAGGGCCGAGGATTTGCGGTGGTGGCGGACGAGGTGCGTCAACTGGCGGGGAGAACCGCTCAGGCGACCGGTGAAGTGGCGGAAACCCTCGAGGAAATACGGTCCGATACCACGCTGATCGTGTCACGCATTGAGGATCTTGCCCGCAGTATTGAAGAGGGACTGACCTCTGTTGAGAGCGTGGGCGAGCGACTGGAACAGATCAGTTCGCAGTCGGACCGGGTTCAGCAGCAGGTGGCCCGGATTGCTGAAATTGATCAGAACAACGAGCAGAGCCTGGCACAGGTGTTCTCGGCCATTGAAACGGTGCGGGACCAGATCTCCGAGAGCGATACCAGTGTCGCCTCTCTTGCGGAACAGGCGGCCACCCTGATGGAGCTGGCGGAAAAAGCCAATGCCTCCTTCGCGCTTAACAGCGAGGCCAGCTATCATCGCCCATTTTATGAGCAGGCCCGTGCCGGTGCCGATCAGATTGGCCAGATGTTCGAGCAGGCCATCCGTGATGGCAAACTCTCGGAAAGTGCACTGTTCGACAAGCGGCGAACGCCAATTCCCGATACCCATCCGCCAAAATATTCCAGCAGTTTCGACAAGTTCACCGACCAGTTCCTGCCTGCGATTCAGGAGCAGGTGAAGAATGCCCATGAGGCCATTGTCTTCGCCATTGCGGCGGCACCGGACGGTTATGTACCTACCCACAATCGGGACTTTGCCCACGCGCCGACCGGAGATCCGAAGGTGGATCTGGTCAAGAGCCGGAGCAAGCGGCTGTTCAACGACAGGACGGGTATTCGCTGTGGTCAGCACACCGAGAACATGCTTTTGCAAACCTATCGTCGGGATACCGGCGAGATCATGCATGACCTCTCAGTGCCAGTCTATGTGAATGGCAAGCACTGGGGGGGATTCCGGGTCGGGTATCGTCCGGACAATCACTGACCGCTTCAGGATTTCCGGCCATGAGCGCTGTGGTAAACTCCGGTTAATTGTCGAATAGGAGACTGGCCTTGACCGAACCGGAGTTTATTCCCGCCGACTCTGACCCTGTGTCCCGTCGTTCAGACCCCGCCCGCAACCTGGCGGTGGTGGTCTATATCCTCCAGGCGCTGTCTTTTTTCGTAGGCGGCATTACCGGTCTGGTGGGTGTGATTATCAATTACGTCAAACTGGACGACGTCCGCAATACCTGGGTGGAGCGGCACTTTCGCTGGCAGATCCGTACCTTCTGGATCGGCCTGCTCTGGACAGTGATCGGGATAGTGACCACGCCTATTATCATCGGCTGGTTTATCATCCTTGGTATTTCTATCTGGATAATCTACCGGATTGTTAAAGGCGCACTGGCCCTGAATGACGGCAAGGCCCCCTCCTGAGCGCTGAGCGGGTGACCGTCAGTCTTCTTCAGTGACTTCCCTCAGCCGTATGGCACTGAACATCCCCGCCAATCCCATCAGGCCCAGCGCGATGATGACAGCGACATCGGAAATCATGGATACGAGCGCAGTCAGGCCGCCGGTAACGAGCAACAGGGCTCCGATAACCGTGTTGCTCACGGCAGTGTAGTCGGTCCGCTTGTTACCTCCGGCCATATCCACCAGATAGGTTTTTCGTCCCAGCCTGACGCCCGCGTGGGCGATGCTCAGCACGAAAAAGGCGATCGGATAGAACCACACGCTGCCGATGTCTGTCCCCACGAGAACGGCGGTAATACCAACGATCAGGCAGGTGCCACTGGCCATCGCAGCGCCACGGATCATGACTTTCCGGCTGGAGGTATCCGCCGCCCAGCCCCAGAAGCTGGCGCTGAGGGAACTGGCCAGGCTGCTGGCCAACAGGAAGATGCCCAGCATCCAGCCAATATCGGACTCTTTCTGCGCCAGGACCACGAAGTAGGGCGCCGCCAGGGCTGAGCAGAGTAAGAGCGCCCGGGTGATTACGAAGTTCCGGAAAGGTGCGTCATCGCGCAGCAGGGACAGGCTCCGGAACGCCTCCTGGATGGCATTGCCACCGCCTCCGGTTTCCCCTCCAAACTCTTCGACCCCCGCGAACAGAAAACCGGCAATCAGCCAGAGAGAGGCAGCCAGCAGCAGGAGCAGAGTGTAAAAGGCGATCGTCGGGTCGCCCCTTTCCCAGAACAGCAGGGCAGTCAGAACAACGGTGGCCGTGCCACCAATTGTGGACGCCAGCCCGCCGAGCCTACCCCGGCGGGTTTTCGGAATGCATTTGCCCTGAACATCTTTCATGGACACGGAGCAGAATCCTCGGGCCAGGGAAAACACGATAAGCGATGCAATGATCCCGTAGCCTGCGGGATACCCCTCGAGAAACCAGATGCTGGCCGCCATCGCCACAACACTGGCCGCCTGTCCGAAACTGCCCAGGGTCCAGAACCATTTGCGAATGGCTTTTCGGCGTACCCACGCCGCAATGACCATTTGCGGCACCAGGGAACCGGATTCCCGGATGGGCACCAGCCACGCCACCAGGGCGGGGGCACCGATGGCACTCATCAACCAGGCCAGGACGGTTTTCGGGCTGATCAGCAGGTCGCCCAGTTTGGTCAGGACGTTACTGCCGAGAATCAGGAAGAAATTGCGGGGTACCTCGCGACAGGCTTCTTCCGGAATGTCCTTGCAGACCCGAGCATCCTCCTCGTTGGCAATCAGGCTATACAGTTGGTCGATGGTGTCCTTTCTGCGCTCGGGCAAACCGCTTTCCTCCGGATAATGATTCCAAAGGATACCAGTGTGGCCCGGTATCCTTAAGTCCCGAGTACGGCAGTGCTGAGCAATCAGACCAGATGGTGGTCCCAGTAGACCGGGAGGTCGGCAATTTCCCGGGCAGGATCGGCCGCGCCCAGTCGTACCAGCTTGCCGCGGCCGGAAGAAATCAGGAAGTCGCCCCCGGCAAGCGCCTGGACACCGGCGCAGTCAGGGATGGAGGCCCGGTTGACCAGTTCACCGGTGGTGCCCCTGAAGACAATGGCGGTGCCCCCAACAGGTGAGGCGGCAGCGACGAGATCGTTTTCCGGGTGGGCAACCACGCTGGCGATGTAGTTGGCGAGAGCTCTCCGGGTATTCTCGTCAAACCGGAATTCCCGCAATTTCCCTTCTTCAAGACGGGCCAGCAGCGGTGGCGCTTCATACAGCGGACCCTGGTACTGGTAGGCCACATAGACCCGGCCATTGGCGCTGACGCTGACATGGCGAGTGCTTTGCTGGTGGTGAGCAGGCCGGAAACGTCCGATGATCTGGCCGGAATGCCGGTTCATCAGCAACACAGCAGGTTTCATGGTATCCAGATTGAGCTTCATGCGATCGTAATCCGGGTGGGTCAGGATGCCCCCGAGTCCGATCACCAGGGTTTCGCCGTCCGGGTGCAGGGTCAGCTCATGGGGGCCGATACCCGCCAGATCAAAGGTGTAGATGCGCTGGTAACCCCTTTCGGCGTCATACACCGCAATGATGCCCTCGCCCTGCTGGTACCGGCTGGCGGTGACGTAGAGCCAGCGGCCATCGATCGAGAACACGCCGTGGCCGACAAAGTGCTCGCCGGCTGCTGCCTGTATGCGGTGCTTCCGGCCGCCTGCGGTTGTATTGAATACGTAGAATGACCACCCCGGGCGCCGCTCGAAGAACACGGTTTCACCCATGCCAGGCCGGGCGCACCCGCTGTGGCAGCGGGTCTCGACCGGCGTCTGCCAGAGGATGCTGCCGCTGCGGTCGAACGCGCTGACGCCAAAGCTGCCATCCGGTAAACCAACGGCGCCGACATAACGGTCAGGTTGATCACCCGTTTTTCCGGGAAGCAGGGAACAGCCGGTCAGGCCCACGGCAATGCCACCGGCAACCGACGCTGTCAAAAGCTCCCTGCGGTTCAGGCGCATAACGTCGGTCTCCTCAGTCGCCGTCGCTGGAGTTGAATCCCCGAGCCACGCCAAGCGCGACTGCCGCCTGGTCGCTCACCAGGGTGCTGAGCTGGGAAACATCGACATACAGGCTCTGCAGCACCCGGAAGGGTTCTTCTTCGTTCAAGGCGGTTGTCATCGGCATATGGGCGCCAGGGAAGTTCTGCTGGACTTCGTCAAACTGGCTGCGAATACGGTCGGCCAGATCGGCCTCATTCTTTGCTTCCAGTAAGGTCGCAAACCCCGGCAAGAACAGTGTGTGCAAGCCATATATCGTGGCTTCGACCGCCATCAGGCTGTTGCCACTGCGCCAGGCATCGGTGATATAGGGATTGCGTTTGGCATTACCGCGCAGCCCCATGGGTTGGGCCAGGCGCCGCTCCTCCAGGATTTCCAGGGCTGCCATGCCCGCGCGAATAGTGGTGCCGCGGTACTGGACGGTCTCGAGATAGTGGGGCCTGAATGCCTGCCATCCAGCCGTCAACCCGGCGCTGTTGCTCTTCAAGTGCCGGGCAATGTTGGTTAGCAGAGCGCAGGTTGGGGCGGCTGGCAGGGCATTGTCACCGGCATTCAATTGCTGATCAAACAGCAGGTACTCCAGCATCGGGAAGCCCTGAACAGCGACACCGGACTGGCTGATGACCGCCGGGGTAATGGGCTCCCCGTTGCCGAGCAGGTAAGCCGCCTTCCGGGCGACCAGATTCTTTGGATCGGGCCAGAACTGGAACTGCCAGGAGAGATTGTCGTTCTCGACCGGGCCGAAATCGACAAACCGAACCCTTTGCCACGCCAGAAAAGCATCGAGCCAGGCAGCTTCCAGCAGCTTGCGGCCTTCCTCTGTGGGTGCTTCGCAATAGGTCCGTGCGGTGCCGGCCAGGTCGGCAGTCGCCGTTGAAAATGCCTTGTAGCCGTTTTCAATGGCCTCATGCCATTGTTGGCGCGCCTGGGTGTCCGCACTGTTTGCTGCCAGTGCCAGGGGCGACGTAACGGCCAGCGCACAGGCGCACAGGAATCTGGTGATCGGTTGCATGGCAGATTCTCAGAGTGAGTTCAGGAAATCAATCAGGGCCGTGCGGTCCTCCGCCGACATCTGGCGGTAACGGTCCGCGGCCGGCTGGGCTTCGCCGCCATGCCAGAGTACGGCTTCTTCCAGCGTGCGGGCACGGCCATCATGCAGGAACCCGGCCTGCGGGTTCACGACCTGCGCCAGGCCGATGCCCCAAAGTGGCGGTGTCCGCCATTCGTTTCCGTTGGCCAGAAACTCGTCACGGCCATCGGCCAGAGCCGGCCCCATGTCGTGCAGCAGCAGGTCCGAATAGGGCCAGATGGTCTGATTGCTCAGATCCGGGCGATCGGCAACCTCTCCGGTTTGAGACCTCGGGGTATGACAGCCGGCGCAGCCACTTTCATTGAACAGCTTCGCCCCACGCTGCACCGACTCCGACGCAAGATTGCGACGTGCGGGGACGGCCAGACTCTTGGCGTAGAAGGTGACGAAGTTGGCGATCTTGTCGCTGACTTCCGGTTCGCCGCCGGGGCTAAAGCGCTCACACTTCTGCCCGGGCATGCAGTCAGTGGTGGGTTTCAGCGAGGAGGTGAGCCCCATGTCCCCGGCAAAGGCGCCCATGCTTTGTTGATGGACATCCGGCTCTGCCGCTTTCCAGCCAAACCGGCCGGGAAGCGTCTGTTGCGTTGCCAGATCCCAGACCTGGTTGAGCTTTCCGGAGATGCCGTCGTTGTCGGCGTCGTCAGGGTCGGTCAGGGCCTTCAAATCTTCAAGCGGGATGGCTTCCAGCAGACCCATGCCGATCATCTGCGGCGCCACCCGGGGTGAGACCAGCAGGTTGTCGGGGAGGGGGCCGTAGTTGGGGTTCTCGATCCGATAAACTGGCTTGCGAAGTTCCACCACTGTTCCATCCGCAAGGGTTTCTCTCACCGGCGTCCACTCAATGATCAGATCGGCTTCCGGTTTTGCCGCGGGCAGCGCAGCTGTCTGCAACTGGCTGCCGTAGACCGGTGCCGGTTTAAAACCGTGCTTGCGCAGAATCTCGGCGTCCCGTTCCGGGTCAGCAGGAACGGCCAGCCTCAGAAACAGGGAGACCGGTGGTTCGTCCACACCAGGGGGATGTCCGCGACCATCCTTGATATGACATCCCTGACAGGAGTTGGTATTGAACAATGGGCCAAGGCCGTCACGGGCATCAGTGCTGGCCGGGGCTTCCACCCAGGGGTTGCGGAAAAAGCTGTTGCCGACACTGAAATCCAGACGCCTGGTCATGGACAAATTGCCCTGCGGAAGCGAGTAGGCGTTGGTGTCTGATTGTTGCACGGTACCATCGCCACCAGTGGCCGGCGAGGTCTGGATCGGGTAGCCCGCGGGGGGCTGGGCGGAGACGGGCGCACTGGCGATTGCCAGCGCACCGATGACAGCAAGCGGTTTCATCATGCTCAGAACGCGTGACCGGCGTTATCCGGAGACAGGGCCTCAATGCCGACTTCACGGGCCGCCTGCTCAATGGAGCCGGTCTGTTCAACCAGCGCCATGATGGCGCCGTTGACGATACGGCTACCTTCGGCATTTCCCGGAGCAATCATGGTGTCGAAAGCCATGGGGTTGTCACTGCTCTCTGCGCGGGCCTTCATTGCGGCCAGAGCGGTCATGGACGCATCCAGCTGGTTGTTCAGGCGGGCGTCCAGTTCGGGGTTGGTTTGCTGAACCAGGTCAGACAGGGAAGGACCTGTCACCAGGCTGCCATCCACACGACGGTAGCTGCCGGTATATACGTTCTGAATGCCCTGGCCGTTGTAGTAATGGGAGTTGTGGGTATTGTCGCTGAAGCAGTCGTGCTCGTCCTCGTAGGAGTTGGCTTCCAGGGCCACCTTCATGCGCTCACCGGCCAGCTCACCCAGGGACAGGGAGCCCATGCCAAACAGCATTTTCTGAACACCTTCGTTGGCGTCAGCCGCGGTCAGCTGGGCGCGGTAGTTGTTGCTGGCGCCGGGTGCCCACTGGGCCACCATCCACTCCAGATCAGAAACCAGGAGGTCGGTTACCGCATCCAGGTATTCGCCGCGACGCTCGCAGTTACCGTTGGTGCAATCGCCACCCCTGATGTAATCCGTTACCGGGCGCTCGCCTGCGCCGCTTTCAAAGCCGTGGAGATCCTGGCCCCAGAGCAGGAATTCAACCGCGTGGTAACCGGTAGCGACGTTGGCTTCAGAGCCACCCACTTCGTTCAGGTCTGCAAGCAGTTCCGGTGTCAGCGTTGAAACATCCAGGGTCTCGCCACCGACGTTCACGTTGTTGTTGGCAATGATGTTGGCGGTGGCACCGGCGTTCCCCAGCTCGTGCTGGTAACCGTCGGATTTCACGTAGTCGATCAGGCCTTCGTCCAGGGGCCAGGCGTTCAGTTGGCCCTCCCAGTCATCGACGATGGCGTTACCAAAGCGGAAGACCTCGGTCTGCTGGTAGGGAACGCGCGCTGCGAGCCAGGCTTTCTTCGCCGCAGCCAGATTGGCTTCGGTGGGGTTGTCGATCAGACGGTCAGTGGCTACGTCCAGAGCCCGGGCGGTAAGCAGGGCGTCTTCATAGTTGGCATGGGCGAGGTTGGCGTAGTGGTTGACCACGGAAGCTTTGGTTGCAGGCTCAGGGTCCTTTGCAGACCAGGGATTATTTGCGCAGCCTGCAGTCAACAGGGCGGTTATTGTCAGCGCGAGTGGGGCCGGACGAAACATGGACGTCATTCCTTTCTCCAAGTTTTAGCAATGGTGGTGCAAATGCGAAGAATTCGTATTTCGGATTATGGTGGCCAATCGATAGAAAGGCAAGCGGGAACCGGATTTGTGCGATTATGATTCGGGTTGGTGCTCTTGCCCTGAGCGACCTTGATCGGGCCTAATGGCCCCGTCACCAGGGAGCTATTCTTGTATGTTGAGTTATCTGCACGCCTTCCACGCCGGCAACTTCGCTGATGTCCAGAAACACGGTGCGTTGGCACTTGCCATTTCAATGATGCAGGCGAAGAAATCAGGCATAGCCTGTTTCGATACCCATGCCGGCAGTGCCATATACGATTTACAGAGTGAGCGTGCGCGGAAGACGGGGGAGGCCGACGATGGTGTCCAGAAGTTGTGGAGCGCCAAAGATCGGCTTCGCTCCGAGGATTGGAAAACGATTCTCGATGTCCTGGCAGGGTTCAATGCCGGTGGTGGTGAACTTTCCGTCTACCCGGGCTCCCCGGCGTGGTACCAGCGTCTACTCCGGCCCGCTGACGCGCTGACGCTTTTCGAACTGCACCCTGCCGAGAGCGACCAGCTGGCGGACTGGGCTTCCGGGGCATCGATACGCGTTCTCAGGCAGGACGGTCTGGCAGGACTGCTCAGGCAACTGCCACCGAAGCAGCCGCGGCTGCTGACGCTCATCGATCCTTCCTACGAGGTTAAATCTGATTACGTCGAAGTTGCTGAAACCCTGGGAAAAGCATGGCAGAAGTGCCGTCATGGGGTCTATCTTGTCTGGTATCCGATTCTCACCAGCGGCCTGCAAGAGCAGCTGAAAGAGAAGGTCCGTGCCAGCGCCATGCGCAAGGTACTGTGCAGTGAGGTACGCCTGGGCAAACCACCGGAAAGAGGCATGATTGGCTCGGGGATGCTGGTGGTCAATCCACCCTGGGGTTTCGACAGTCGGTTCTCGGACATGATGAGCGACGTCGCCGGGCCGGATGTTCTGGATATGTCCCATAGTATGGAGTGGTTGGTGCCTGAGTAGGCGGGCCCGCTGATGACCCCTGGACCTCGGCGAATTGACTTCAGCCTCCGGCACCGGCGGCGTCCGGGCTTGCGGACTCCAGTTGCCGGATCAGCTCAAGGGTTCTGGTCATCACGCGCTGCCCGCTTTCCCCGGTCCGTTCCAGATAGATGTCGCGCACCGGCATGCTGGCCTCACGAAACGCCTCTCGCTCGGCATCGGTCAGGCGGACAACCGACAGCTGGGCTTCTTCCAGCATGGTTTGCAGCCGCGTCTGATTGAGTTCCTCCTGGGTTTCCCAGGCAACCTCGGCGACATCCCTGAGGGCGTTATCCAGCCACTGCTGCTGGTTCTCCGGCAGGCCGTTGTACCACTCCAGATTTGATATCACCGATGAGACAAACTGTGCGGGTCGGGCGATGGTCAGGGTGCTCTGAACCTCATAGAAATCCATTTCTTCAATGGCGAACACAGGGTTGCTCTGGCCATCAATCTTCTGCAGCTGAAGATCGCTGTACACCTGAGAATAGGGTATCTGGCTGGTTGTGGCGCCGTAGGCTCGATAGGCCTCTTCAGCCATAGCCGAGGTCATGGTGCGGATCCGGAACCCCTGGAAATCCTCCGGCGTCCGTAGCGCCTTATCCGCTGTCCAGGCCATCCAGCCCTCGGGAACGAAGCTCAGCAGCTTCATGTTCCTGCGGGCATAATGCGGTTCGAACAGGTTGATCAGTTCCTGGCTTGCCAGTAGCTCCCTGGTGATGCTGGCATCGTCTGGCAGAACAAAGTGCAGGGTGAAGATGCCGACTTCCGGAATGGTATCGGCCAGGTGTCCGGGTGAGGCGAACGCCAGGTTGACCGAACCGTTCTGGACCAGCTCGGTGAGCTGGGTGGAGGTTCCCAGAGAACCGTAGGGGAAAATGTCGATCAGGATCCTGCCATCCGAGCGTTCCTCAATGCGTTCTTTAAGGGCCCCGGCATAGGCGTGCTGGACACTGCCTTCGATTTCTTCCAGGGCAAAGCGCCAGGTAACCGGGTAATCGGGTGCTTCCGGGCTTTTGGCGGTGTCGTTCCCGTTGCCGGTGTTCTGGCCGTCAGAGCAGCCGGCCAGCGCCATCACCAAGACAGCGTACAGTGGCCATAACCTGAAACGGAACGTCTGCATAACGGGAACTCCAGTTCGCTTAATCCTTGTTTGATGGTGAGGTACAAGGTAACACAAGAACGCATACTGCCGTGGGTAACCGGGTGCGATTGCATTACACTGTTGCCCAGACTGACCAGCGGTCCCGTAGGGGGTAAGGGGGAGTAACACGATGAATTGTCTTGTGCCGGCGGGACGCCGGTAATGACCAACCAGAAACAGGCCATGCTGTATGGCCTTGGAACTGTGCTTTTATGGTCGACAGTCGCTACCGCGTTCAAGTTGTCTCTGCGGGAACTGGCGCCTGTCCAGATGCTGCTGATTGCCTGT
>Ga0208014_1000854_pt1 | contig 11015 bp, 10 predicted proteins | sample 25_taG_FD_184099 | JGI IMG/M metagenome (GOLD analysis project Ga0208014, IMG submission 184099) | Marine viral communities from Cariaco Basin, Caribbean Sea - 25_WHOI_OMZ (SPAdes) (version 2) | ecosystem: Environmental > Aquatic > Marine > Oceanic | place: Caribbean Sea: Cariaco Basin...
CTTTGTAGGTCATCACCTTGATCTTTGGTTCATCTTTATAGGTCTCTTCCAAAAACCTGACCCGCTCCTCGAGAGAGAACATGTATTTCTTATCTGAATTAGTACCAATTGCCAGGATGACCTGGTCGAAAAGTGGAAGTCCGCGGTTAATAATATCAACATGTCCCAGGGTGATGGGATCAAAAGAACCGGGAAAAACTGCTGTTTTCATGCTGAAAAAATTTACTCTAAAATAGACATTTTTGGATACCTATGCTTTTAGAGCAGTTTCAATAGCACTGCCAAAAAGCTCTTTTAAAGAAATGCCTGCCGCCTGGGCCTGCTGTGGCAGAATACTGGCTTCACTAAGCCCCGGGTTGGTATTCATTTCAATAAAATGTGGCTCGTTGTTGTGGAAAATAAATTCAGATCTCGAAAAACCTTTCATCTTCAGTTTGCGATAGATCAATTTGGCTATTTCCTGCACCTTTTTTGTTTGTTCTTCTGAAATTCGGGCAGGGGTGATCTCCTGAGATTTTCCGAGGTATTTGGCTTCATAGTCAAAAAATTCATTTTCAGAAACAATTTCGGTGACCGGCAGCGCGAGAATTTCGTTGTTGTAAGTGATCACTCCAACCGAAACTTCGGTACCATCGAGAAATGATTCGATAATGATCTCGTTATCTTCTTTAAAAGCAAATTTTGTGGCGGGAATAATTTGATCACGCGATTTTACCTTGGTAATTCCGAAGCTACTTCCGGCTTTATTGGCTTTCACAAAGCACGGCAAACCAACTTTGGCAATAATTTCATCGGGATCAACTTCATCTCCTTTATCGACAAAATAATTTTCAGCAGTTTTAATTCCGAAGGGTTTGAGCACACTTATAAGGTCTCTTTTATTAAAAGTGAGTGCCGACTGGTAGAAATCGCAGGAAGTCTGCGGAATGTCGAGCAGCTCAAGATAGGCCTGTAAAAGGCCATTTTCACCAGGTGTTCCGTGAATGGTATTAAAAACGCAATCAAAAGTGATTAACTGCCCATCAATGGTGACGGTAAAATTGCTGCGGTTTATGGGGTAAGGTGTATCATTTTCTCCAATGATAAACCATTCTTTTTGCAGGATATGTACCCGGTAAGGGTTGTATTTACTGCGGTCAAGGTTTTTGTAAACAACATTACCGCTGTTGATTGATATACGGTATTCGCTGGAGAAGCCGCCCATGGCTATGGCTACATTTTTCTTCATAATTAAATATCGCCCAATTATTTTCGTTAGCAAAAATAGCGACTAATAAATGAATGTCTGCAAAACCGCCTGATTTTATATCTTTGCCTTTTAAATTAAACTATGAGTTTCTTCCGATTTCTCTTTAGCAAAACCTTTCTTATTCAATTGGTTTTGGCTGTATTTGCGGTAGTTTTAATCGCCTTTATTATACTTCAATGGCTCGATTATTCTACAAATCAAGACCAAAGAATTACCGTGCCCAACCTGGAACGTTTGTCTCTGGATAAGGTTGATGAGCAACTTGCAGAGCTCGACCTGCGCAGGGAGATTCTGGATTCTGCCAATTATAACCCTGACTTTCCGCCGTACTCGGTGATAGATCAGGTACCGCTTCCGGGTAAAGAGGTGAAGGAGAACCGAAAGATCTATTTGACGCTAAATCCTTCAGGATTTACGAAAGTTGAAATTCCTGAAAATCTTATCCGAAGAACGCGCAGGCAGGTAGAGCCAACCTTGCGTTCCCTTGGTTTTGAAATTGGAACAATTACCTATAAACCCGATGTTGCTAAAGATGTGGTACTTGAAATGCGTCACAGAGGGCAACTGCTGGAACCGGGAATGAAACTGATGAAAACTTCAAAAATTGACCTTGTACTTGCCGATGGCTCCAGGAGATATGGAATGGAAGAAGAAGAGGGTAGTACCGAACAAGCCCCAATTTTGAACGACCTGGAAGACGAAGAATATGATTTCTGAAAATAATAACCCCGAACCCGAAGAGAACGATGATGACCTGTATGAACACCACAGGTTTGTAGCCGATAAAGGCCAGCAGCCATTGCGAGTAGATAAATTCCTGATGAATTATATCGAAAAAGCCACTCGTAATAAAATTCAAACTGCGGCTAAAGAAGGCAATATTCACGTGAATGAGGTTCCCGTAAAATCTAACTATAAAGTAAAGCCGGGAGATGTGATACAGGTGCTTTTTGAGCATCCGCCTTACGAATTCCTGCTAACGCCAGAGGATATCCCGCTTGATATTGTCTATGAAGACGATTCCCTGCTTGTGGTCAACAAACCAGCAGGTATGGTGGTGCATCCCGGCCATGGGAACTACAGCGGCACACTTATAAACGCGCTGGTTTACCACTTTGAAAATCTGCCGCAAAACAGCGATGAACGCCCAGGGCTTGTCCACAGGATTGACAAAGATACCAGCGGGCTTCTCGTTATTGCAAAGACCGAAAAAGCCATGACCAAACTGGCAAAGCAGTTCTTTGACAAAAGCAGCGAGCGCGAGTATGTGGCTCTTGTTTGGGGAAATGTAGAAGAGGATGAAGGTACGGTTGAAGGCAATATTGGCCGTCACCCTAAGAACAGGCTGCAAAACACAGTGTATTTGGGAGATGATGAAGATAAAGGAAAGCCGGCGGTAACGCACTTCAAGGTCCTGGAAAGACTTGGATATGTGACATTACTTTCCTGCCGACTTGAAACCGGGAGAACCCACCAAATTAGGGTTCACATGAAGCACATTGGCCACACACTCTTTAATGATGAGCGCTATGGTGGCGACAAAATCCTGAAAGGTACAACCTTCACAAAATACAAACAGTTTGTAGATAACTGCTTTAAGGTGCTGCCCAGGCAGGCACTGCATGCAAAAACACTGGGATTCAAACACCCGGAAACAGGAGAGTGGTTAAGGTTTGATTCTCCTGTACCACAAGATATGCAGGATTGTATTGAGCGTTGGAGGAATTATGCGAAAAATCAGAAAGAATTCATTGATGAATAAACTTTGTTGATAAGCCTATCGAAAGGAATAAACGATCCCGACAGGAAATATTGTCGGGATTTGATATTTTTGAGGGGTAATAGAAAACTTCTTAAGAGCATTCCATGAAAATAGTTGTATCGCCCGCCAAAACCCTCGACTACAAATCTAAACTGCCAACCACCAGAGGAACCCAACCTTTATTTCTGGAAACCACCGCCGGCATCAACCGGAAGCTTTCGCGCATGTCCAAAAATGAAATCGCCGATCTTATGAGCATTAGCGATAAGCTGGCCGATCTTAACTACAGCCGCTATCAGGAATTTTCTGAAGAACATAACAAACAAAACTCCCGGCCTGCAGTCTACGCCTTTGCCGGAGATGTTTATACAGGGCTTGATGCCTATACCATTCCTACTGAAAAGATTGATTTTATGCAGGATTCTCTGCGGATCCTTTCGGGCTACTACGGAATTTTAAGGCCGCTGGATCTTATTCAGCCGTACCGCCTGGAAATGGGAACTTCATTGCCGGTGAACCGAAAGAAGAACCTTTATGAAGTATGGCAGGAGAAAGTGACCAATTATTTGAACAATGAACTTAAAGAAGGTGAACTTTTTGTGAATCTCGCCAGTCAGGAGTATTTTAAAGCTGTAGATGCTTCAAAACTAAAGGTGCAGGTTATTTCTCCTGTATTCAAAGACTTCAAGAATGGAAAATTAAAGATCATCAGTTTTTTTGCTAAAAAAGCCCGTGGTACTATGGCTAGATTTCTAATTGAATCTGAAGTCCAGACACTGGACCAGCTCAAAGCTTTTGATGGCGATGGCTATAGGTTTTCGGCTGAAGAAACTACCAATGAAAACGAGCCGGTTTTTACAAGATAGCTTCAGCAGCAGGAATTGTTAAAGTATTTAAAAAAGCGGTGTCTCACCGCTTTTTTCTTTTTAATTTCTGAACCTGCATAAGGTTCCAAAAATGTCATTTTTTGAGGACTCTTCAGAAGTAAATAAAATTAATAAAAAAGCAAGTCTGTAAAATGAAAATTAAAAAGGTTTTAGTAGCAAACAGAGGAGAGATAGCCATACGAATCTTTAGGGCCTGTACCGAGATTGGGTTAAGAACCGTAGGGATCTATACCTATGAAGACCGCTATTCGCTACACCGTTATAAGGCTGACGAATCTTACCAGATAGGGGCAGATAAAGATCCTTTAAAACCTTACTTAGATATAGAAGCTATTATTAAGCTCGCCAAAAAGAACGACGTAGACGCTATTCACCCGGGCTACGGATTTCTTTCTGAAAATGCTGAATTTGCTAAACAATGTGAGGAGAACGGGATCATTTTTATAGGTCCTAAAGTGTCTGTGCTTAGATCTTTGGGAGACAAGGTAAAAGCCAAGGAAGTTGCGGTGGCCAATGATATTCCGGTTATTCGGAGTAATGAAAAAGACCTTTCTACAGTTGAAGTGGCGCTTGAAGAAGCTGAAAAGATTGGATATCCGGTCATGCTTAAGGCTGCATCGGGAGGTGGAGGCCGCGGAATGCGGGTAATACGCTCAGAAGATGATCTAAAAAGCGGCTTTAATGAATCTAAAAGGGAAGCTAAAAATGCTTTTGGCGATGACACCGTCTTCCTGGAGAAGTTCGTTGAAGATCCTAAACATATCGAGATCCAGATCGTGGGTGACCACCATGGCAATTTAGTGCACCTGTTTGAGAGGGACTGTTCTGTACAGCGCAGATACCAGAAAGTAATTGAATTTGCTCCTTCCATGGGGCTTGATGAAAAAGTAAAACAGAACCTGTACGATTATGCGGTTAAACTTTGTAAGGCCGTAGATTACAACAATATTGGGACTGTAGAGTTCCTGGTAGACAGAACGGGAGAGATCTTCTTCATTGAAGTGAACCCCAGGATTCAGGTGGAGCACACGGTCACCGAGATCATTACAAATATTGACCTCGTTAAAGCACAGATCTTTATCGCCGGTGGTTATAAACTAAGCGATAAACAGATCAAAATCGAATCTCAGGAATCTATTAAAATAAGCGGCTATGCTTTGCAATGCCGAATCACTACCGAAGATCCTACAAATGATTTTAAACCAGATTACGGTACCATCACAACCTATAGAAGTGCATCAGGTTTTGGTATTAGGCTGGATGCCGGTAGTATTTACCAGGGTGTAAAAGTCTCACCTTTCTTTGATTCAATGCTGGTGAAAGTTTCGGCAAGCAGTCGTACCCTTGATGGAGCCTGCCGAAAAATGCGAAGGGCACTGGCCGAGTTCAGGATAAGGGGCGTAATGACCAATATTGGTTTCCTTGATAATATTCTGACACATCAAACCTTTAGACAGGGCGATGTGACTGTGAATTTCATTAAAGATAATCCTGAACTTTTCAAGATCAGGAAGACACGCAACCGGGCGACAAAAATGGTAAAGTTCCTGGGGGATGTGATCATCAATGGAAGTGAGGATGTTAAAAACCCTGAAAAGAAGAAATTTATTAAGCCTGCGGTTCCCTCTTTTAAGGATAATGGGTACCCAAGGGGAACTAAAGATTTGCTAAAGGAATACGGTCCCGAAAAGTTTTCTCGCTGGCTTTTACATGACGGGAAGGTGCATTTTACTGATACCACCATGCGTGATGCACACCAGAGTCTGCTGGCTACCCGTATGCGTACCTATGATATGGAAAAAGTAGCTGAAGGTTTTGCCCGAAACCACTCTGAAGTTTTTAGTATGGAAGTTTGGGGAGGTGCCACCTTCGATGTGTGCATGAGATTCTTAAAAGAGGATCCATGGGAAAGATTGAGAAGGCTTCGCGCGGCAATGCCCAATGTACTCCTGCAAATGCTCTTACGTGGTTCTAATGGTGTGGGCTACACTGCCTATCCCGATAACCTGATTGAGAAATTTGTGGAACAGGCCTGGGAAAATGGAGTTGATGTCTTCAGGATCTTTGACAGTCTTAACTGGATGAAATCCATCGCTCCGTGTATTGAGCATGTTAGAAATAAAACTAACGGGCTGGCAGAAGGAACCATCTGCTATACGGGAGATCTAATGGATCCGAAGCAAACAAAATACAACCTCGATTATTACGTGCAGCTTGGTAAAGATATTGAGAATGCAGGGGCTCATATTATCGGGATCAAAGATATGGCGGGTATTCTGAAGCCCGATGCAGCTTTTGAACTGGTATCGGCTCTTAAATCGAGAATTAATGTACCAATCCATTTACATACTCATGACACCTCTTCCATTCAGGCGGCTACTTACCTTAAAGCCATAGAAGCCGGGGTAGATGTGGTTGATGTGGCCCTGGGAGGTCTCTCTGGGCTTACCTCGCAGCCTAACTTCAACTCTATAGTGGAAATGTTGAAGTTCCATGACCGCGGAAGGGCTTTTAATACAGATAAACTAAATGAATATTCCCAATACTGGGAGGCTGTAAGACACTACTACTATCCTTTTGAATCTGGCTTAAAGGCAGGTTCGGGAGAAGTATATAAGCATGAAATTCCCGGCGGACAATATTCCAACCTCAAGCCCCAGGCTGAAAGCCTTGGCCTGGCCGATCGTTTTCACGAGATCACCGAAATGTACAGCAAAGTAAATGACCTTTTTGGTGACATCATCAAAGTTACACCCAGCTCAAAAGTGGTGGGAGACATGGCGCAATACCTGGTAAGTAATAATCTTTCAATAAAAGATGTGCTTGAAAAAGGAGAGGATATTTCATTTCCCCAATCGGTGAAAAGTTTCTTTAGAGGAGATCTTGGTCAGCCTCATGGAGGATTTCCTGAAAAAATTCAGAAGATCGTCCTCAAGGATGAAAAACCTTATACCGAAAGGCCAAACGCCCATTTGGAACCCATAGATTTCGAAAAGGAATTTGCCGAATTTGAAAAAACTTTCAGTGAAGGAATGGGCAGGGACGTGGAGATCACCGATTTTCTTTCCTATAAATTATATCCTAAAGTATTTACAGATTTCTATAACCACCATGTAGAATTTGGAGAAGTAATGAATGTGCCTACTAAGAATTTCTTCTACGGGATGGAGCCTGGGGAAGAGATCATAGTAGATCTTGACCGCGGTAAAACGCTGCTTATCGAATTCCTGTCTATTGGAGAAACCGATGAAGACGGAATGGCAAAAGTTTTCTTTAAAGTAAACGGCCAAACAAGGGCAGTAGAGGTTAAAGACCGATCGGTCAAGGTAGAGAAAGTAGTACATCAAAAAGTCGATAAAGACGACAAAAAGCAGGTAGGTGCACCATTACAGGGAGCCCTGTCTAATATCCAGGTAGAGCCGGGGCAGAAGGTGGAGAAAAATCAGCCACTGTTTGTGATCGAGGCCATGAAGATGGAAACTACCATCACCGCCAATACTTCGGGAGAAGTAGACAAAATCGTGCTCAAAGAAGGAGATATGGTGTATGCAGATGACCTGGTGGTTGTGCTTAAATAGTATTGAGAAGTTAGTATTGAGTATTGAGAAATAGATAGCGCGGATTTGCAATCCGTGCCTATTACGCAATAAAAGTATTGAGAAGTTAGTACTGAGAATTGAGATTAAGGCACCAAATTTCAAGCACCAAATTCAAAATCTAACTATAGCTAACGTTAGAGATGGTGCGTATCTGCAATCCTGTCGCGCCTGAAGCCAATAAAATTATCTTTTTTTAGAAAAAGGTCATCTATTAATTGGAATTTGGTGCTTGGTGCCTGGAATTTTGTTGAATTTTAAATCCTGAACTTTGAACCCTGAATTATTCCACCATAAACATCCTTACAAACCCTTCATTCCCCAAAATGCCACCAAACTTATAGTAGGCACTTTGCCGCCTCCTCGTTTTACAACAGGGGAATTAAAAGAAGATGATGTGGATTTTTGTTATGGTAGCAGGGACGGGATGTTGTGGCAAATCATCGACAGGATATTTGATCTGGATCTCAAATTTGAAAACACTCCCGAGGCCGTAAAACAGCGAAAAGATTTCCTGGCGAGCAAAGGTATTGGGATTTGTGATACAGTAGAGAGTTGCAGGAGAGACAAAATAGACGCGTCAGATCTTGGAATGCTGCATGTAGAGTTGCGTGATCTTATCGAAATCCTTCGGGAACATCCAGAAATAGACACCTTGCTTTTTACCGGTGGTAACAGTAAGAATGGACCTGAATTCTTCTTCAGAAAGCTACTAAAACATCATGATATTAAGATTAAGGTGATTTCCAATGATGTGCCCAGGGTACACCAGTTTCTTCTGGATGGGCGGCCAATAAATACGGTGTCACTCACCGCACCGTCGGGATCGGCAAACAGGGCTATTGGTAGTATGGAGCTGTACAAGCACTTAAAACAACAAGACCCTGAATTCAATACATTTGATTTCAGGGTCTTGCAATACCGTCAGTGTTTTGAGGACTAAACGGATTCTTTTTCTAGCGGATCTTTTATTTGCTGAGGTTTCGTGGTAAACTTTCCTCTTTTTGGTCGCAACTTTCCGAAGGTATTGAGCAGATTCTTACCAGTTTTGGTCTTTTTTTCTCCCTTGCCCATTACTTTTTGTTCTGCTGGTCTTTGATATTGTCTTTTTCAAGATCAAATTCGTTCGTTACTCTATCGCGGTTTCCTATCTGGCCACTAAGAGGATCATTATCACTACTTCTTTTTCTTTTATCGTGTTTATCTTCTATACGTCCCATAATTTCGTTTTTGAATTTAATTCAAGATACGAAAATTCATACCCACGCTCTATTAAATCATTGTTAATAAGCGGGTTAATTATCTTATGGAACTTATAAAGTTCGAAATACCGGAGGTGCCGCTGTCAGTAAGTTGTTTGATGAATGCACTGCCAATTATTGCACCATTTGTCACCGCCGTAGCCTGCTTAAAACTCTCATTATCCTTTATTCCAAATCCTACAATAAGAGGGTTCTTTAATGCCATTTTTGACACCCTGGTAAAATACTCTTTTTGCGTGTCTCCAAAACCTCCTGTTCCCCCGGTTACCGCAGCGGTACTCACCATGTAAATAAACCCTTCGGAAGCTTCGTCAATTTCTCTTATTCTTTCTTCGGAAGTTTGCGGTGTGATGAGGAACACCGGAAGCAGATCAAACTGCTGAAATATCTCTTTATAATGCAGCTGATACTCTTCCAGTGGAAGATCGGGTATAATAAGTCCGTCAATGCCTGTTTCACTGCACTTGCGGCAGAATTTCTCCACTCCATACTGAAGTATCGGATTAAAATATCCCATGATCAACAACGGAATATCAATCTTCTCCCTGATGTTTTCCAGCTGATCAAAAAGTGTTGTGGTGGTCATTCCGTTTTTCAAAGCAGCTTCCGAACTTCTTTGAATTACCGGCCCATCGGCCAAGGGATCACTAAATGGCAACCCAATTTCAACCATGTCTACACCACTGCTTTGTAGTTTTTTTAAAATAGGGACTGTATCTTCAGGTTCAGGATAACCGGCAGTAAAATAGATGGAAAGTAACTTTTTTGAAGGATCTTCCTGGAGTTTTTGTTTGATTCTGTTCATATCTATGGAGAGACCTCACAGGTTTTTAAAACCTGTGAGGTCTGTTTTATTACAAATTAAAATGTTCAATATAGGTGTTGAGGTCCTTGTCCCCACGACCCGATAAGTTCACCACAACCACTTCATCCTCTTTGAATTTTCTCTTTTCAAAAATGGCTAAAGCATGGGCGGTTTCAATGGCGGGAATGATCCCTTCCAGCTTACACAATTGTAAGCCGGCAGCCATAGCTTCTTCATCGGTAACCGAAATAAATTCCCCGCGGCCGGTCCTGAATAAATTCGCATGCATAGGCCCAACCCCCGGATAATCCAGGCCGGCGGAGATGGAATAAGGTTCCGTGATTTGCCCGTCATCGGTTTGCATCAGCAAGGTTTTGCTGCCGTGAATAATCCCTTCGCGACCCAGAGCCGAGGTTGCAGCACTTTTTCCGGTAAGGATTCCTTCCCCGGCGGCTTCCACTGCGATGATATTTACTTTCTCATTGTCGAGGTAGTGATAGTAAATTCCGGCGGCATTACTGCCTCCGCCTACACAAGCTACCACATGATCTGGTGCCTCACGACCTTCTTTTTCCTGCAGTTGTTTTTTCACCTCTTCAGAAGTAACACTCTGGAAGCGGGCTACCATATCTGGATAAGGATGCGGTCCCACCACAGAACCAATGATGTAATGCGTGTCTACCGGATTGTTGATCCAATCGCGGATTGCTTCATTGGTCGCATCTTTTAAAGTTTTACTTCCTGAAGTTGCCGGTACCACAGTAGCGCCAAGCATCTTCATCCGGGCAACGTTTGGTGCCTGCCTTTTGATGTCAATCTCGCCCATATACACCACGCACTCAATGCCCATTAAAGCACAAACCGTGGCGGTCGCAACGCCGTGTTGTCCTGCGCCGGTTTCAGCAATAATTCGGTTTTTGCCCAGGCGTTTAGCCATCAGGATCTGCCCGATTGTATTATTAACTTTATGCGCCCCGGTATGGCAAAGGTCCTCGCGCTTCATATATATTTTAGTGCCGAATTTCTCGCTAAATCTTTCAGCAAAATAGAGCGGAGTTGGCCGCCCTACATAATCTTTCAGCAGCTGGCGGAATTCCTTCTGAAAACTCTCTTCCTGCATGATATTCAAATAGCGGGAACGGAGTTCTTCCACATTTGGGTACAACATTTCGGGAATAAAGGCGCCGCCAAAATCTCCGTAATATCCTTTTTCGTTTACTTGATAACTCATAATTTTTAATTGTATAGCCGTTCCCTGAAGGTCTTCAAAGCTTCGGCATCCTTTACTGCCGGGGCAGTTTCAAATTTACTATTTACGTCAATGCCGTAAAAGAGCTCTTCTTTTTGCCTTTTTTGGAAGGTATGGTAAAGTTCTTTTACTGCGACTGCATCATCGGGTCCAATCCCGCCACTCAGGAAAAGTGGAGTGGTAGAAGGATAATCCTCCAATACTT
>Ga0208014_1000856_pt1 | contig 11010 bp, 10 predicted proteins | sample 25_taG_FD_184099 | JGI IMG/M metagenome (GOLD analysis project Ga0208014, IMG submission 184099) | Marine viral communities from Cariaco Basin, Caribbean Sea - 25_WHOI_OMZ (SPAdes) (version 2) | ecosystem: Environmental > Aquatic > Marine > Oceanic | place: Caribbean Sea: Cariaco Basin...
AAAGTGGTGTACTTAGCCACCCAGCAGGCGTCTAAAAAGTGGTCGATGCCAATCCGTAACTGGACGTCTGCTCTGAATCGTTTTATGATTATGTTTGATGACCGTATCAGTAAGCATTTAATCTAAATGGCAGTTACACAGAATCTGGGATGGGCTCTTTTTTTGCACTAATCTGAAATTAAAAACCCGCTCTATTTATTAAAAAAGCGGGTTTTTATATAGAATTATTTATACTCTATCTCTTAAAAATCTTTGATAACAACCCACTCTTCAATGGACGCGTTATCTTATTACCCTTATAACGCTTATGTGACTTCTTAGGTATTACACCAAACGGCTCTACACGATAGTTTTCTAAACTATAACCTGCATCTATAGCTTCTTGATAATAGGCATCAAATAAGTCGCTAAGTTCTTGTCTTGGATGAGGCATGATTTTTCCGTCAAACCAATGCTTCGCTCCCTCTTTTTCTAACCGTGGTATCGAATATTTGTGACTGAACTGCGTACCCATATCAGAATAATGAAGGATTTTTATATCTTTAATCTCTAAATCCTCACCATCGATACAGTTATAACTATCTATATAAGGAGTGATTAGCTCTGGATGCTCTTTAAACTGTTTCATCAGCTTGTTATGCCCTTCTGGATCAGCTTTTAACTGACTGACAGGCGTTAAAACCTTCTGAGATTTTTGGCAATCCCATACGCAAGTACAAAGACGGGCAATGGCATCCTTTGTTTTAGCCGCGACTACACCCTCACCTTGGATAGGGTGATTCCACAGTTCTTTTAAGTCGCTAAGCACAACCATATCGGCATCCATATAGATTGCACGGCCTTTAAAATCACAATACTCAGGGATTGCCCAGCGGAACCCCGAAAAAGGCGTTGCCCATTTTCGAGTATCCCATCCCTCGCCCTTTTCTGGGTTCGAATACCAAAAGCTGTCAGGATCACGAGAAAGCTGCATCCATACGATTTCAACCGCCATACTCGTGTGCTTTTTTATACTGTGATCTAGCACCATCATCTGCTCTAGATCACTATTGTTAGGATCGCAGCCAACAAACACTTTTACAATTTCATTACTCATAGGTTCTCCTGCCATATGTGGATGTTGTACAGTTTATCAGTACCAATAATTTTTTATTCTTTCCAGTTCTCTTTAACCCAACCTACTGGCAATATAAAGTGACGTAAATGACGTATTGGATGCTTAAGGTTTTTAGAGTCTTTTAGCTGTCTTAAATGGTCAGCAGCATTATCAGCAGATTTAGAGGTATATTGTCCATTGATAGCATTTGTCGGATACAAACCACCTGGGAAAATAACTATTCTGGCACCTTTAGGGATTTTAGGTGGGATAAAATAGTTTAGAGGGAAAGGTTGGCGACATTTACGTCTAAAATGAGCGACCCACTTTTTTGGAAATATCTTTACACCCCCCGGCACATTACGAGTCACAAAGCGTTGTTCAAAACGATATTTATCAGCAATACCTTGCGGATCTGCCTTAAATTTCTCTTGTAAAGAAACCATTGAACCCACTTGAAATCTAAAGCATGAGGTCTGTCCAAGTTTCTCTAAAGGATTACTTGGATTGTATGACAAGATAACGTCATCTGGCACACCATACTCAAAGAATGGATCAAGACTATCGACTATCACCACATCCAAATCTAAGAACAAAACAACACCTGTGACATCACCTAGCTTCTCACCCCACAAACGAGACTTGGGCCACTTGCCTAACGTATTAGTGGGCATAGTCACATCTAATAGCGGTAATTCCTGACATTCAACTTCAGGTCTGACATCGGTAGGGTCATCTGTAAAGCAGATAAAACGAAACGGTGGCGTAATATTTCGAGAAACCATGCCGTATAGCTTATTGGCATAATGAGCACCGTATTTTGTACCCCATTTAATACAAATAATTTGTTTGAGGTTTTTATTATCGGCTGTACTAGAATCTATTGGCATTGACTGCTCACTTTGATCGTATGAATAAATATGATGGCTATATTAGCACAAAAAAAAGACTGAACAATTATGTTCAGCCTTTTTGGTCTTTAAAGTAACTTTATTATCAGTCGATAAAACTTAACCAATCCATATACTGCTCATTACGGCCATGTACTACGTCAAAGTACAAGGTTTGCAATTTCTCAGTCAACGGACCACGGCCACCATTGCCGATAGTACGATCATCGTATTCACGAATTGGTGTGACCTCAGCTGCCGTACCAGTCATAAAGATTTCATCTGCTAAGTAGAACTCATCACGAGTGATACGGCGTTCAACGACTTTGATACCTAAGTCTTCAGCAAACTGAATAATAGTACGACGGGTGATACCATCCAGCGCGCCGCCACCTAAGTCCGGCGTATGCAGCACACCGTCTTTGACTAAGAATAAGTTCTCGCCAGCACCTTGGCAAACATAACCTTGCGGATCCATCAAGATGGCTTCGTCATAGCCGTTACGCGTGACTTCTTGATTGGCCATAATAGACACAGGATAGTTACTAGATGCTTTGGCTTTGCACATGGTCACATTGGTCATGTGATGCGTAAATGATGAGGTTTTTACACGAATACCATTTTTGATACCGTCTTCACCTAGGTATGCACCCCAATGCCATGCTGCGACCATCGCATTAACACTATTATCACGCGATGACAGACCCAGTTTTTCAGCACCAAACCAAATCAGCGGACGGATATAAGCTTCTGCTAAGTTATTTTGTTTGACTACATCTTTTTGTGCTTGTTCAAGTGCCGCTGCATCAAAAGGCACACTCATTTGAAAAATCTTTGCAGACCCTAGCAAACGCTCAGTGTGTTCTTTTAGGCGAAAAATCGCCGTGCGGTTGTCAGCAGTTTGGTAAGCGCGCACGCCTTCAAACACAGCCATACCGTAATGCAAGCTATGTGTAAGCACATGAACTTTAGCATCTGGCTGTTCGATCATCGTGCCATTCATCCAAAGCTTACCATCTTGTGTTGCCATATTCATTTTATTGTCCTTATGCTAGCACTGACGTCTAACTTTTTTTAGGTAGGTTTTAATTAACAGTATTGATCAACATCGTATGATAACACCGCAGCGTCAATTTTTATTGCCTAAACAACAGCTTCATTATGACGAACGACTGACAGTGCTATGATGATGTGTGACCGATTATATCACTGGCCGTCTTGGCAAATGAAATCTTTTGGTTTGGCACTATATGGTTTTTAATTATATCGTTTCTAGCTACCGATTCTATCCATAGTTTTTGTTCATAGCTTTTATTGATAGCTTTTGTTCATAGCTTCTATTTATCGTAACGCATTACAGTTTAAGCGTCTCTTGGACTATCGGCAAGGCCTGAATCATACAAGTTACGATATTACTCCTCGTCTGTCTCCACGCCCATGAGATGCTGCCATTGTGACTGTACTAACGTTCGCGTCTCCTGCCATAGTGACTCATCAACGAGCAAAGACTGCTCTGATAGTGCTAATTGATGCGTGGCAGCACGTATTCTTAGATAGGCATCGGTCAAATCCTGACAGACTTGGTCATCCCAAATACCAAGCAAAGCAACTTCTGCAAAAATTCGCACATTATCGCTCCATTTGGTCAAACTTGGATATTCATGCGAGTAAGCCAATACGGCAAACTGTGCTAAGAACTCAATATCTACAATACCGCCTGCATCTTGCTTAAGATGAAACTTGCCCGCTTCCTGCTGCCATTGGCTCGTGCCTAGATGCTTTTGCATTTTGATACGCATGCTGGTGACTTCACTACGTACTTGATCCAGTGTCCGTGGCAACGACAATACGTCGCGGCGAATATCACAAAAGCGTGCAGTGACTCGTCTGTCTCCGCAAATCGCACGAGCACGTACCAACGCTTGATGCTCCCATGACCATGCTTTATCCATTTGATAGGTTTCAAACGCATGACAAGACACTACCATCATGCCAGCATTTCCTGAGGGTCGCAGACGCATATCAATCTCATAGGCACGGCCATCACGGGTTTGAGTATTGAGATAATTCATCAGTTTTTGTACAAGACGCGCGGCAAACTTCATACCACTGACTGATTTTTCACCAGTGGTCATGCCTTGCTCTTTTATCTTGTGTAAGAATACCAAGTCCAAATCTGAAGAATACGATAACTCTAAGCCACCAAGCTTGCCATAACCGATAATTGCAAAGCCGCAGTCAGCTTCAGTGACTGGGTCGCCATCTTGGCCAATAGGATACCCATAACGGTTAACAATCTCTGCAAAAGCGCGCTCTAATGCCGCTTCTAGTACCACTTCAGCGATATAAGTCAATGAATCTGACACTTTCATAATCGGGCGTTCAGCCAATACATCACTAGCAGCGACCGCCAACACTTGATTCTTTTTGAACAGACGTAGGACGCTCAATAGCTCTTCTTCATCGTTTGGCTCGACGCGTAGCAACTGTTGACGCAAGATATCGCGCAGCTCACGCTTATCTGGCAGATGGCGATAACGCTGCTGCAAAAATGTATCCAATAACACGGGATACTGAGCCAACTCTTTTGCGATCCATGGGCTGGCAGATAGCATTGGAATCAGCTCAATCGTTGCATTGGGGTTTTCAGCAATCATGACCAAGTAAATAGAACGGCGACAAATCGCTTCAAGCAGTGAGATCAATCTCGGTAAAGCAGTATTGGCAAGTTGCTGCTGCTCTTGATGCGCTAACAATGCATGGACAATGACAGGATACGCATCGTCTAAGCGCTCTCTGGCCTCATCACTTAAGTTAGCTACCATTTTTGATTGCCAAAAGCTCTGTAGTAACTCGCGATTTTCTTCTGTTAGCACTTCATTTAAACGGGCAATTTGCTCATCTAAGTGCTCTGGTTCTAGGTCGGTATCTTCGTTGTCAGGTACTTGGCGCTCAGTGACCATACGCTCAAACGGCACATTGACACTGTCGCGATGACGATTAAGCTGATCTAATAAGGCATGCCAGTTTTCAAAATTCAGCGTCACTGCTAGATTATGCTGCCACTGCTCATCGTGTGGTAAGCGCTGGGTCTGTTGGTCATTAATCGCTTGAATAGCATGCTCAAGCCGGCGTAAGAACCGATACGCTGCCTGTAGCTGCTCGTAAGTTGAATGCTCCAGGTAGCCAAGCTCAGACAATACTTGCATCGCTTGCAAGCAAGGTTTGATTTGCAGCTGTGGATGCCGGCCACCATAGATAAGCTGAAAGGCCTGTACGATAAACTCAATATCTCTAATGCCGCCCGCGCCAAGCTTGATATTATCCAAGTCTTCACGCTGTGCAACTTGGTTTTGAATAAGAGACTTCATCTCTCTCAATGCCGAAAATGCACTGTAGTCCACGTAATAACGAAAGACAAATGGCTTAATCAGGAATTGTATCTCTTCATAGAATGGCTGGTCTATTTGTCCGACCACGCGTGCTTTTAACCAAGCAAAACGCTCCCATGCACGCCCATGCATCGTAAAGTACTTTTGTAATGCGGATAGATGAATGGCCAAATCACTTCCATCACCCCATGGACGTAAGCGCATATCTACTCGAAAGACAAAACCGTCAGCGGTCTTGTTATCAAGCAGTTTAATAATGCCTTGGCCCAATCTGGTCATAAAGCGTTTGTTATCTATGCTACGTGTGCCTTTTGCCTTATTGCCATTGGTCTCGCCGCGCGCTTGATGCACAAAGATAAGGTCAATATCACTTGATAAATTCAGCTCTTGCGCACCAAGTTTACCCATGGCCATGATTGCCATATCATCGATTTGTATATTGCCTTGTTCATTGATAAAGGTCGGCTCGCCATATTTAGCAACCAAGTGCTGATAGGTATAATCCTTAGCAAAAGAGATACAACCATCTGCAAATTCAGACAACTCATCGGTCAGCTGCTCTAGACTGATCGCTTGCAAGGCGTCTTGCCAAATCCAGCGCATCATTAGTAGCGTGCGCAAGTGACGCAGACCACTCATGACCTTGATTTCATCAGCAAGTTGATAGTTCTCATCTAGCGTATAATCTTGTATCAAATCATCGATTTGCTGGCGGGTCAGCGTACTATTCAATGGATAGCTACGCAAAAACGTCTGACATGAAACGGTCCGACTTTCCCAAATCTGATAAGCAAATTCGCTCGCTGTCTGCAGTACTTGCAGTTGTTCTACGGTAGGCTGATAATCTGTACCATTGTTCACACGTGAGGGCATAGCAGGTAACATAGTGACAAAAACTCCTTACATAGAATGGTAAGACTACGTGAACCTAGCTCATAAGTTTATTGTTTTTTCTTACGAGGCAGTCACAGCATCAGATAATAATACTCAGTGTGCCTATACTTGAGATAAAACCACGTTAAATAACAGTGACTCTATTTGGTTTGCGGCGCTTTATGTTAGCATAAACATCTTTGATAGAGACGACGCACCTCTCTTTTATGACATAACGCTATTTGATGTGACAGTATGATCCGCTGTATGTCGCATTATCAGTATAAATTCTGTTTTCTGTCACGCAAATTTGCACACAAGCACTATAATAATAACGACCAAATGACTTTATACAAAGCATTTATAGCAACTCGGCCATAATTTTTAAACTCTTATTTATAATATGTGATACCGCGCCTTATGACGACCACTACCCCGTTACTACTGATTACTGCTGACCCTAGTCACCCATTGGCACACTTGGCGTTACGCTATGCACGCGCTTACCTAAATGGCGCAGCGAATAGTCATGATATTGATAACAATGACATTAATAGTACAGGTACAGGCAGCAGCGATAATACTACCTCTGAACAACCATTGCTCAATGTCTTCTTTTATGGCGACTCGGCTCATATAGCCAATCGATTGCGTTGGCAGTCAGCCGATCAATTAGACTTGACCAAAGAATGGCAGTCTTTGGCTGAGCAGTATCAATTACCCCTGCCTGTTTGTGTCAGTACAGCACTTAGCCGCGGTGTGAGTGATGTAGACAACAGCTCACGTCATCAGCTTGACGGTGCCAATCTTGCGACAGGGTTTACGTTAGTGGGACTCAGTGAGCTTGCGATGATGATGCAGGATGACAGTCGTTTGATACAGTTTTGATAGTGTGTCGTTTGATGGTTTGTCTATTGAGATCACTGGTAGCGGTAACTATTTTTAGGAATACATAATGAGATTATTAATTCAGCTGCACACGCCCACTGAAGCAGCAAGCTACGAAGGTTGTGCGCTTGCGCTAACTTTAGCGACATTTGGTCATGAGGTGCAATTGTTTTTAAATGCGCCTGTCTTTGGCTTATTGATGCAATCTGACTCGCGGCTGCATGGCATGATTCAGTCACTTGAGCTTTACGATATGGCCGCAGCTTGGCTACCTGATGACGTCTTTAGTGGCTGGGTCACTGGTATGTTGCCGACTGATCTGGCATCACAGCTCACACTCGTGCCGGAGGTCATCAATTCGCAAGACTTTGAGCAGATACTTACCTTTTAAATCGCTATATAACTTAGATTTATAAAATAATAAAGCACGTAATCGGACACCTTTATGGCAACTTTATATCAATTGCATAGCACGATGGCTACCCTTAGACGCAGTACTGAAGAGATGTCTCGCACTTGGCGCACAGGTGACAGCATCATTCTGCTTGGCAGCACTCCTGCTTTTATCGACTGGCTCAATGCTTATTTAAATGATAGCGATATCGAGGATATTGCTGGTATTTACGCATTAGCAGATGACATCGCCCAGCTCACAACAAATACAACTGGCAAACTTAATTTAGAAACTAAGTTGACTGCTATTTTAACCGACGCAGAATGGGTGAATCTGACTCAGAGCAGTCAGTTTGACAAAGTGGTGACGATTGCCTTATGAATAATGACATGACCACTCACAACGCCACATTATCATCGGCTGATATCGAATTGGATCAAGACGGCCATCTATGTGACCATACGATTTGGACACGCGTTATCGCGCAGCAATTGGCAGACACACTAGAGGTCAATCTGAGCGACGAGCATTTAGAAATTTTGCAACAAGTGCGCGCGTTTTTTGATAAATTTAATCACGCGCCAGCAACCCGTCCATTAATCAAATGGCTACAAAAGACTTTGCCAGAACTCGATATTAGCAATCAAAAGCTACAGCAATTGTTTAATACAGGTTTGGTTGCGCGTCATGTCAATCGCTTAGCAGGCTTACCCAAACCACCAAACTGTTTATAAGTGCTTTATAGTCGATAAGATATGATAAGCGATAAGATATGATCGACGTCGCACTATAAAATCATCATAGATTAATGAGCAGTGTATAACTGCTCATTGAGTACGCAAATATTTCTAAATCTATAGCTATTGTTTAAACACATAGCTATTTTGGGTCATAGACTGTCAATGTCTCATAACCAACGCTACGACCTTCATCGCCTGTAAACCCTTGCTGTCGCCATATCTCGTACAAACAAATGGCTACGCTATTTGATAAGTTCAAACTGCGCGAGTCAGCTAGCATGGGCAATCTTAGCCAGTTATCAGCACCAATATCTTCACGTATATCGTCTGCCAGACCTGCTGTCTCAGAACCGAAAACCAGCGCAATATTAGGCATAGCAGAATTATCAGATGCGTCAGAGTCCGAGTTTTTACCAAAGTCATAATCGTAAAACGGTTTGCTAAGCTTGGTTGTCAATGCGGTAACGACATTGCAATCAGCAGTTTTTAGAGCTTGTCTCGCAGCCGTCCAATCATCATGCACTTGCAAATGAGCATATTCATGATAATCAAGGCCTGCGCGGCGTAGCTTTTTATCATCAAGCTCAAACCCTAACGGTCTTACTAAATGCAGCTGTGCCCCGCTATTGGCACACAGTCGAATAATATTGCCAGTGTTACTTGGCATTTTTGGTGCTACTAGCACGATATGGATGGTCATTCTTACTCCACAAATATTCAGCGCTCTATTATTTAAATTTATGAGCGGTAGGTAATCGAAAGTTACAGTTTACTGCCAATAATTACATTTTGATACTGTGCAGCGTTTTTAACTTTCATTATGATGTCTGTAATGGATAACGCGATAGCATTTATGTATGACTGTCTCATCCAATACCTCTTCAGTGAATCTTGAGCACGATGCTTAGCATCACTGTTGTTACTTATAACCACTCATTTATTTTTGGGGATACTATTATGAAAAAAGTAATCATCGCATCTTTAACTGCTATGTTCGTTTTAACTGGTTGCAACACGTTTAAAGGCCTTGGCCAAGACGTATCAAGCGCTGGAAATGCTGTAACTGGCGGCGCACAAGACGTACAAGATAAAATCTAAGGTTTGATTTTTTTAGATTTTATAAAGGGCTTATCATTTATTTGATAAGCCTTTTTTATGTTAGTACCTCGCTGCTATTAAACAATCATCTAAGTTCCGTTTTATAAAAAAGCGCGTAATATTTGATTGAGATAACGCTGACCTAATACAGTCGGTTGCAACTGCGTATCACTATCTACCAATAACCCTTGTGCAACTAGACTGTTTACTTGTTTAATAACACTATTGAGCGCTAATCCAGTTCTCTTTTCAAACATCGACCAAGCAACGCCGCCGTGTAGGCGCAGCGCATTTAACATAAACTCGCTCACCAACTCTTCTTGATCAATCGCTTGCCAGCCAACCATTTTTGGTGTTATTTGGTTTATGTCAGATTCCTTTGTGGCATCTGAACTCACCACTACATAATCTTTTGGCAAACGTGATTTGCTAAAACGATAGATGCCTGGCGTTACTAACAAGTCATCTTCCATTTTATTTCTTAGTTCTAAAGAGCCATTATCGATACTGTCATTACGACTGATCGTCACTTTACCATGAGCTCCAGCGCCGATTGCTAGATAGTCGCCAAACTGCCAATAGTTGATATTATGACGACATGGTTTATCTGACGCACCTGCCCACGCAGACACCTCATAGTTGCTATAGCCTAATTGTTGCAATAGCGACTGACCTGCTTGTTCGATATCTGCCAAATTGTCTTCATCGGGTAAAATAGGCTGGCTACGGTAAAACACGGTATTTGGCTCAATAGTCAGTTGATACCAAGAGATATGCGTTGCACCAGCATCATGCGCCATTTGGATATCTTCTAGCGCCTCATTCGTGGTTTGCTGCGGTAGACCGTGCATCAGGTCGACATTGACTCGTTGAAATCCAGCCGCTTTGGCAGCGCGAATTGCTGATAACGCTTGCACAGGATCGTGGATACGCCCCAGTACCTTTAGCTTATCGGCGGCAAAGCTCTGTACGCCGATAGACAGACGATTGATACCAACCTTTAGATACTGGGCAAATGGTGCATGCTCAAGCGTGCCAGGATTGGCCTCCATCGTGACTTCGATGTCTTCTGCAAATTCAAAACATGACCGTAAACCAGTAAACAGTCGCTGATACTGAGCAATAGGTAACAAAGACGGCGTGCCGCCACCAATAAATATCGAACCAATTTTTCGGCCCTGAGCTAAAGGTTGCTGCATCGCGGCGTCTAACAGTAATGCATCGACGTATTCCTCATACATGGATAGCTCACTGTCTATCGGTAGCTCATGCGAATTAAAATCGCAATAAGGACATTTCTTCACACACCACGGGATGTGAATGTAAAGAGACAATGGAATGTCGGTCACGTCTACCGCGATAGTATCCGTCGTTGGTTCAGTAAGACTTAACGTATTCAGATCGTTTGGCATACTGTCTGTATTCACTTTAGGCATAAATAAACTTATTTTGTAGTGAGCAATAATGATCGATATCAAAAGTAACGCTAGGTTGACACACTCCTACCACTTTCGCGAAGCTCAAGAGGGGGATTCTAAAAGCAGATGCTCTTAGGCGACTTTCTCACGAAGGTCGCTTGTTTTCTGTTTCAACGGGCGACCTTTACTGCATCCTCCCTCCGCAGACAAAACGGCATGTC
>Ga0208014_1000860_pt1 | contig 10985 bp, 8 predicted proteins | sample 25_taG_FD_184099 | JGI IMG/M metagenome (GOLD analysis project Ga0208014, IMG submission 184099) | Marine viral communities from Cariaco Basin, Caribbean Sea - 25_WHOI_OMZ (SPAdes) (version 2) | ecosystem: Environmental > Aquatic > Marine > Oceanic | place: Caribbean Sea: Cariaco Basin...
AGCAGTGCGTGTGCACAGGAAAAAGCGTAAAACGCTCTATGACAGAAATTGCTATAGGGAGCAATTATTTACTTAGGAGGGGGTCAAACAGTTAAGGCGGAATATTCATCTTTGTAGTAAACGACTTTTATAGATTAAAGGAGTAATATTTCTCGTGATTCTAACATACATAGCACCAGTCAATAAAAATATTTGGCTATTACTCCCATAACAGTACTTATAGAAATCAAAAATAAGCCAATATACCTATAAAAAGACACTGCATGTACACAACGGAGTACACCGCGACTACCTAAATAAGTCAATATAGCGATATCATTAGCCTACAGCCGAAGGTTCAAGTCCTCACTAGGGAACCGAACCAGTGAAAGCACCTGATTGGTTCGCCGTAGTTATACTATACTGTAGTCAAATCGTTCCGTTTACTCAGACTTAAAAAACAAATCGCCAATATCTTCTTTTAATTTCTCAATTACGTGTTGCGTAATCAAAGTATCAATGTTCGAATATATATTAAGTAATCCGACTGAAATCTGCGAAAGAGATAAAGCAGTCAATTGAGCAGGATCAGTCATACCTGAGTTGCTTGCTCCTACTAGTAGAACGTCTTCTTTTGCCTCAGCTAGGCCAAGCTTGCTATTAATACCATGTGCATTTGCATGTATGTTTTGGCTTGCCCATTTATAATATGGTCGAAAGTGATCAAGATCTACAGCTTCTTCAATATTGAAAAAGTTAGGTTTTTTATTGTTTAATACGTTTGCCGCCCAACCGTAACTCGTCTTGAAGTCTTGCCCATATTTACTAAGTAATTCTTCATAAGCTAACTTACATTCCATTAATTCTTCTTCAGAGAATTTAACGATATTTAGTCTTGGCTCGTAGTGATTGTATTGCCTCATACCTTTATAAGACTCTACTACTTCATGTTGACGATAACGAATGGAAAGCTCGTTCTCATGAGCACTTAGAAAAAGAGCTGTAACTACTACCTCATGTAATGCGCGCCATCGTGCGTGAGCACCATCAGCAAAACCGCCTTTAAGTAACCAAAGTATCTCTGAAGAAATATGACAGGCTCTAGCATGTAAGCGAACTACAGTGTCAAATTTTACATTATTCTCTCGAGCTGCCCGGTCTCTATTGGTATTATTAAAATCTTCCCCTATTTCAGAACATGTAATAATAAAAATCTCTAAAGCATCAAAGCCGCTTTTCCATCTCTCAATATTTCTATCTACGAACCCATCTGCATCGTCTCTAATCAATTTCAGATGGTTTTCGGATTCTTTATTTAATGATAAGACAATTGTATCGGCTATCTCTGGGATAGTTTCATTTATGAAATCTGAAGCAGAAGAGCTTATACAAGACGCTAGCTCAGATTTTGATAAACGACAGTCGGCGCTTTCAACAGTCTTATGCAACATTTCGTTAAATATGTCTTGGTAATTATTCATTATTTACTCTAAATTCATACTAATAAGTTATATCAGTTATTGAAAGATGGTGATCAAGATGAGCATGAAGGAATGATTGCTATTGATTTTATTGTTTTTCCTAGTAGTCAATGTAGCTGTGCCCTAGGACACTGTGACAGCAGGCATCTGATATAAATTGCAGCTAAGCATGCAAGGCCGTTAATAAACTCGAAAACCTGAAGCAGTCCAGGTGTTTATACCAAGCTAATAACGATTTACATCTATAGATGGTCCATCTATTCCTACACCGCTAATTGGATTTGTATCAAAAATATACCTTCCAAATATTGAGTTGAAATTCTCTTCCGCATCTAGGAAATATTGTAAGATACCATCTAACAACTCCCGAAAAGTCGAACCATACCATGTGACTCCTGGCGCAATCTTAGATAAAACTTCCATTTTGAAAGTTTTAATGTCGGAAGGTGGATTAAGTAAAGTACCAGTATCAATCATAGGACTTATACTGAGCATATTAAACATTGCCAACATAAATGAAGATACACGATACTCTGAACGTAACCGATCAAATAAATCCTTATTTTCTTTGGAAAGCTTGTTGTACTCTTTATCACGGTGATGATTGAATTCTTCAGTGTACTGTAAAACACGATCCGCAGCATCCCCTACACGAGGACAGAAATATCTTGTCCACCAAGCTTCGAAATATCGTTGCTGAAATTCTAAATAAGTTAAACCAACAATGTTTGTGCTTCTAGTATATTCTTTTGCTCCAGATTGTAGTCCGTGTTTGGAAATGATAAACCCAATGTTAGCGCCAGTTTCGTGCATAACAGTCGTAAATGAATGTACAACGGATTGAGGTATAGCTGAACTCCAGTTTTTGCATTCTACAATATATTTAATATTGTCTAAGCTTAGTCCATCGATAGCTAAAACATCAACGTTAACAGAGCCCCGTGGGGTAGGTATATTTACCTCAATATCTGACGACAAGCCAACATTGCGAAATATTCTCTTCACACCTAATTGAAGGTCTTGCCATTTATCAGGATATGGATTATCAATCATAGAGTTTGGAGTATCCTTTTAGCTAAGCGTAAGAATTGTTCTGTCTAACTCATGTATAGCGTGGTGTGCCTTTCAAGCTTGATATATCTACTCGATCACCGATACCCTTTTCAATAGCTAATTTTCGAACCTTCTCAATATCTGTGTCTGATAAAAATGGTCCAAGATGAATTCGCTCAATCAGATCGGTTACTTCAAATTTAACTTTTATACCGTGCTCAGGTATATCTACTCCAAACTCTTCTGCCAATCGGAGAGAAATACCTATCCGAAACTCTTTTTCCCAATCGAAAGCAGTATGCTTATGCCAAAACCGTTCTATCATACTAACTTTCAGTTTTCCTTTGGTAAGATCAACATATTTGACATTGCCAACGCATAGATTTTCTTCAGCATATTTAGGGTTTAATCTAAACGGTTTTATGGATTTTTTTATCTTATCTAAGTTGGTTTGTATAGCTACACCCTTCCATTCATCGGCGTATAACTGCCACATGGCGTCGCTTTCATACAAGGATCTATGCCAACAACTTACTTTGGTTAAACGTTTTAATTCTTCAAAAGCTTTTTCAGTACCGTCAAGTTCCGCATAACGTGGATCTGTTTTATATTCTGAAGATACTATTGCCACAGCTCCTTCAAACTTATCATTAAACTCACGCGCTGAAGCAAAGTACAACTCACCAGTATTCAGAAAATCTATTAGCCTTTCTGTTTTAAAATATCGCCATAATGGTTCTATAGTATTTGGCTCATCGCCGATAAAGTTCATAATCTATCCTAATCGGTTTGTTGCATATTTTTAAGGATAGATTCCACTTTGATATAGAACTCATTAGCCTTATCGCATATAGTTGATACGCTTATAGTCATGCCCCAAAACTCATCAACAAAAATTTCAATGGCTATTAACAAATGCTCTGCGGCTAGATTAGAATCAATATATTTTGATGGAATATGTAAACTTTCATTATCCCGCGCAAAATATAACGACTTTTCCCTTAGTGATGAATATTCGCCAGAACTATAGCCTTCGAAAATCTCCTTAGCCCTATCAGCACCAATACTATTAGCTATGCGGTCACCAATTAGATAAACAGGTGATATTGCAATTTTATGCTTCATGTTATGGTTAAAAAGATGATCTTTTCCTCGTTTTACTTTTAGTAAATCCTTTTGTTGTGCTGCACGCATATACCCAGCTTTTATTTTGGCAATTTCTTCAAATATAGTGATTGATAAAAAAAGAGAGGGGGCAAAACTACCACTCTTCAACAAAGTGTATGATGCGCATATCAAATCGTAAATGTGAGCAATAGCATCGTTATACTCTTCTCGACCATGTAAGCCTGTATACCCATCTGAAAATATTACAGAAGCTTCTACAGCTATGTTATTTCCGCTCTTTTCCACAACTTATTCTCTCTTGTTAGCTCTATTTATCTGTTTTAGAAATTAAGTTTGATCTAGAGAAGCTGTTATTTTTAAAATATACCTTAACTATCAAACCACCCGATGCTTCTTAAAGTTCTCAGCTTGCTCAAATATCTCTTTATAGACCTCTTTGGAATCAACAGGTGGATATCCCCATTCATCGAGAAGCACCATTAAATCAAATTGTAGCTCCGCTTTGATGTCGTCGCGCTTGTTCCAATCCGTGTATTTAGCTTTCTCATCGATAAGCTTTTTTACTTCTTTGGACAGCTCAATCAGCTTGTCTTCGGGATAGGTAAAATCGTATTTATGTGCCAGTGACAGCAGAATGTCATAAAATGCCTTTTCTTCAAAGTCGATACCTATTTCACCAAATGAGGCCATCTCTTCGCGCAGCTCGTGATACAGCTTAATAATCTCATCAGAGAAATCGCCAATGACTTCAGCACGTAGTAAGTCCTGCTCGTCACGGTCGTTATACTTCTCAACCAAGGCATTCATCTTCTTGCTGAAATCAACGCCCTTCACTTTATTGGTCTTTTTCAGCTCACCAATGGCTTTAGCGAGTAGCTGTTGTAGCAGCTCTAATTTGGTATTAGGCTGTTTAATCACCTCAAGCTTAGCTAGGTAGTCTTCATCGAAGATATCGATCTCACCGTCGGTGTTATCACCCAATTTAAAGATTTCTTCAACGCCATCACTCAGCAGTGCGTTTTTCACCAAATCCCGTACCTTTTGGTTCATCTGCTCAACGTCTGGTGCGCCGCCAGTCGTGATTTTAAAGATGATGGTACGAATAGCTAGGTAGTAATGAATCTTGTCCTTGTGCGCCTTTGTGAGCTCACTGCTACCGACGCAAATATCATAGGCAGACTTCAAACGCTTGGCTAAATCCATAAAGCGTTTTTCTAGCTTCTTAGATTGCAATGCAAAGTCAGCCGCTGCATTCAAGCAATTGAGCTGCTCTAATGGCGTGCCATTAAAGTACAGGCTAGAGTCAAACTTATGATAGACGGTATCTAGTAGATCCAAATGGTCTTTGACCACCACCACTGACTTTTGGATATCTTCTAGGTTTTGAATCTGACCGCCAGTGTAATGCGAGAGCGCCAGGTTCATCTGCTTTTTGATGCCGATATAATCAACCACTAAGCCGCTTTCTTTACCTTCAAACTTACGGTTGACCCGTGAGATGGTTTGAATCAGGCTATGCTTTTGCAAAGGTTTATCAATGTAGATGGTATCGAGAAAAGGTACGTCAAAGCCTGTGAGCCACATATCGACGACGATGGCGATTTTAAAGTTCGATTTGCCGTTTTTAAACTGACGGTCTAGCTCTTTGCGGTAGTCTTTATTACCAAGATTATCCCACATGCCTTTTGCGTCATCCTTGTTACGAGTCATGATCATTTTGACTCGCTCCATCGGTTTGACATTTTTCTTATCACTTTCCGATAAGGTTGAGCCTTCCTCGCACGATCTTATCTCATCCCATTCAGGACGCAGGTCTATGATGTCTTTATACAGCTGATAGGCGGCTTCACGGCTGCTACAGACAAACATAGCCTTGCCTTTTTGTGTGGTGCCCTCAGCGACTCGTGCTTCATAATGCTGAACAAAGTCTTCTGCTATAGCTCTAATGCGGTCAGGGTCACCAAGTATGGTAGACATGCTCGCCATGGCTTTTTTGCTTTTCTCTATCTGGTACTCATTAGCACCAGCGTCGGCGCTCTCCGTATAGTACTTCTCTACTTCATCAAGCTGCTTGCTATCGAGCAGTACTTTGGCGGCGCGACCCTCATAGACAATACGCACGGTGATTTCATCAAATACTGACTCGACCATGGTGTAGCTATCAACGACGGGACCAAATACATCGAGAGTGGCATCAATCGGTGTACCCGTGAAGCCGACGTAAGTGGCATTAGGCAGAGAATCATGCAAGTATTTAGCGAAGCCATAGGTCTTTTTGACGCCATCTTCGGTAACGGTGATTTTTTGCTGGAGATTGATTTGACTGCGATGCGCTTCATCTGAGATACAGATAACGTTGGTACGCTCTGTCAGTAGAGCTAAGTCTTCGGTGAACTTATGAATGGTGGTTAGGAATACGCCGCCACTCTTACGTCCTTTTAGCTCTTCTCGTAGCTCAGCACGACTCTCGACACTGATGATGTTCTCATCACCAATATAGGTCTTGGCATTGGTAAAGGTTTTGGATAACTGATCATCCAAATCGGTGCGGTCAGTGATTAAGATGATGGTGGGACTACCAAGCGCCGCGTCTTTCATTAGCAGACGGGCTAGAAACAGCATGGTAAAGCTCTTGCCACAGCCAGTTGCCCCAAAGTACGTACCACCCTTGCCGTCACGTAAGCCATTATCGTTTATTAAATTACCATGACTGTCGAGCAACTTCATGTGCTGCTTGATATTGGCGTATAGCTTGGTGGCGGCATAATACTGCGGATAGCGACAAACGATTTTTTCTTCCTTGCTTGATTTGTCAGGTACGTAAATAAAATTACGGATGACATCGAGCAAACGTGCTTTATCAAATAAACCGCTCATCATGGTCAATAAGGAGTGGATACCGTCTTTCTCTAACTTTTCATCGCCTGTGACTTTACGCCAAGAGTAGAAGAACTCATAAGGGGCAAAGAACGACCCCATTTTTGAGTTGACCCCATCACTAATCACGCATAGGGCGTTGTATTTAAACAGCTCTGGGATATCGCGTTTATAACGGGTGGTTAGCTGGGTGTAGGCATCAAACATGGTGGCATCTTCACGGATGCTGCTCTTAAACTCAAACACCACCAGTGGTAAGCCGTTGATATAGAGAATGCCATCAGGAATACGCAGCTCAAAGCCTTGTATCTCCATCTGATTGACGATGCGAAAGCGATTGTTATCGAGTGCTTCATAATCAATCAGCTGGATGTATAAGTCTTTTTGGGTATAGTCTTCACGCTTTAATAAAAAGCCATCAGCGACAAGCTTCATGATGGCTTTGTTGGTGTCGTATAAATCAGACGCAGGAAGGTATTCAAGCTTATGAATGATGGACTCAATCTCGTACTCTGTGATCAAGTCAGCTTTATAACGGGTCGCTAAAAACTGTCGAAGATCAGACTTAATCAGCACATCGTCAGGATTGCGGTCGAGTGTTTCGCCAACCGTATGTGGATAGCCCTCAGCTGCTAGTAGCTCGATAATGGCTTGTTCTAGTCTGTCTTCGGTGAATTTCAACTATAATTCCTTTTTCATACATTTAGCGTTTAGAGCGAAATCCTAAATATAATTCAAAATTTCATTTAGATAATCAAACAAGCGTATTCATTTTTATCGCTAACATCAAAGAAATATTCATGCAATTTCTCCTTGTCATCAAATAGATCATAGAACGTTGAGAGACCGCCTGAACCTTCTGAGTTCGTTTCAAGTAGATATATATTTTTCTTATTTGGTGAAGATAGTTCATAAGCTATTGAATAATTCCCTCCGAACATTTTGTAAAGACATACGGGCTTATAGACAATAGCGTTTTTAATCAAAGAATGAAAAGGTTTAACTTTTCCGTTTTCAGATATGCTTAGCATTCCAGCAGCTTCAGAATGATTTATACTTATCGTATCAACATTCTTAGTATTATCTCCGTAGTAACTAATCCCCCATGCGGCTTCAGCCTTACTATTGGGATTGTTATAAGATGATTCATGTAAGCTATAGTTATCAAAGTTTATCCGTATATATCCATTTTTTTGAAATTGCTTAGTGTATTCGTTTCTCTCAATGCCTTTGTCCCAAATAATTTTTGAATCATTAGTATTAAAACTCCATGCTTTTGGAGCATTAGCATTAGGCATATAGTCTTTGACGAACTGACCAAACTCATACGACTTCAGGCTATTCGCTTGCTTGGGATATACATCAACTGCATTAGCGTTGTGGCTATAGCAAATAAGTATGAATAGTAATGGCAGCGCATAGTTCTTTTTCATTTTTGCACCTTATCGCTTAATTTTAAATTCTGTAGGATACTTTCCAAGCACCCTAAAAAATATCATCAGGGATGCGTAGCTCGCCTGACATTAGCTTAGGTAAGAGGGTGTCGCGGATTTTAGCAAGGGCTTCAGTTTGAGCTTCATTAAACTTTATTTTTTCATAGTATGAATTTAGATTTTTTTCTATAACTATTTTTACAGATTCATCTGAATCTACAAAATTAAGCCTGCTCAAATCTTTAGGATATACATGCGGCTGAACAGCGCCTTGTTGTAACCCAAAAACTTTATCTTGGTGATATTTCAAAAATGAATAAGTTGTAAAAATAAAGGGGCTCATGTTTTCGCTGATATAAGAACAGTCCGAAGCCCAAATATCCTGATAGTATAAATTGACAAACCCAGCATTAGCGCCTGAAGCACTGACTGTAATAACAGGAGCGTTAACGTTTGATTCATTGTGATAGTATGCTGGCTTTAAACCTCCTGCTACGACTGGAATATACCCTTCAGAAACAGTCGACTTAGTAATATTCCTACCTTTTTTAATATCACAAAACTCTCCAAAACTAATAAGCTCCCACCCCTTCGGAATCCAACCCATTTCTTCTGTAAACTCAAACTCAGCAGGGAATAAGCTTTGAATATCTGAATTATCTTTTTTCTCAATCTCTTTACGTTGCTCAGCACGCTCTAACAGTTCATCAGGGATAGCATTACCAGCTGCTAATGCATTATCAATCACAGGATCAAAATCAACAAACCAACTCTTAAACAACGTCTGCGCCATCGCTTCTAGCGTTTCGTTCATTTGGCGGTTTAGCTCGATTTTGTCGTCTAAAGAACCAAGGATATGAGCAATGGCTTTTTGATTTGCAAAAATAGGAAAAGTTACAGTAAGCGTTCTAATAGAATTTATTGTCAAAGCTTTTTGTGCAGAGCCAATCATCACTGAAGCCAAACGGCTCTGACCTATATTCGATTTAAACCAATATGCTAAAAAATTAGAATCAATATCTTTAAAGTTACTTATCCAAATTATATTTCCATCTTTGAAATAGAAATCACCTTCGTCTTGCACCACATATGGTTGACCAGATCTATTACCAACAGAACTAATCAGAAGATCTCCTTTTGATGGTGAGCCATGCGACTTTTTAAGCTCCTCATATCTTTCACGTGAAATAAAAAGATCATAACCAGAAAACACACCTAGTGCTTTATCAATTACGTCTTTTGAACGGAAGAAAGGAACACCATCCTCGACATATTCTTTTGCAAATATTCTTGAGCTAGACTTAATCAGACAGCGACTTTCTAATTCAAAAGTTTCCAATAAATCACTCGCCATAACCCAACACCTCCAAATTCTGACGAATAGTTGCATCTAGCTTTTGTGACTCTTGCATCTGTGCATACAGCGTTTGGCTAAGCTCCAGCATCTTAGTCTCAAACGGGATGCCATCGTCTTCAATAGCAGCAGCACCGACATAACGCCCAGGAGTGAGTACATAATCATTAGCTTTGATATCATCAAGTGTGGCAGATTTACAGTACCCTGCTTCGTCTGCATAAGCTTCATAACCGCCTGCTTCCGCCTCACCGCGCCATGCATGATACGTTTTGGCAATCGCTTCGATATCATCAGTGGTGAGTTCTTTGTGCGTACGATCAACCATACTACCGATAGCACGCGCATCAATGAATAACGTCTCACCGCTACGGTTACGCAGCCCCTTTGCTTTACTATCAGCTGATGTGGCTTGTTTGTCTTTACTGATAAACCATAAGCACACAGGTATTTGGGTGGTATAAAACAGTTGACCTGGTAGCGCAATCATACAATCGACTAAATCGTTTTCGATGATTTGCTGGCGTATCTCACCCTCACCACTGGTAGTGGTAGACATTGAGCCGTTTGCCAGTACGAAACCAGCAGTCCCATGCTCAGAGAGCTTAGATATCATGTGCAATATCCATGCATAGTTGGCATTGCCTGTCGGCGGTGTCGGATACCCTGCCCAGCGTGGATCATCAACCAGCTCATCAGCGGCGCGCCAATCCTTTTGGTTAAAAGGTGGGTTTGCCATGATGAAGTCCGCTTTGAGGTCTTCGTGCTGATCTTTAAAGAAGGTATCGGCTGCCACATCGCCCAAGTTGCTAGAGATACCACGAATGGCAAGGTTCATCTTGGCAAGTTTATAGGTCGTGCTGGTGTACTCTTGCCCATAGATAGAGACGTCTTTGGTATTGCCGTGGTGACTCTCGATGAACTTGATGGACTGGACAAACATACCACCCGAGCCACAACAGGGATCATAGATTTTGCCTTGATACGGCTCAACCATTTCTGCAATGAGATTGACCACGGACTTAGGCGTATAGAACTCACCACCGCCCTTGCCTTCAGTCGCAGCGAACTTACCCAAGAAATACTCGTAAACGCGCCCTACCGTGTCTTCTTCTGGATTGCCGATGGTATCGATGTTATTGACCACATCAATCAAAGCGGCAAGCTTACTGGCAGTTAAGCCAAGACGAGAGAAGTAGTTATCCGGCAATGCGCCCTTCAATGATTGGTTAGTCTTTTCAATCGTGCTAAGTGCCGTATCGATTTTAAGGGCAATATCTTCTTGCTTGGCATTCTGCTGGATAAAGCTCCAACGGCTCTCTTCTGGCAAATAGAAGACGTTGTCTTTGGTATAAGCTTGCACCATGTCGATGTGCTTCTCATAGCCCGTATCGATGAGCTTCTGTCTTTGCTGCTCAAAGGTATCGCTGATGAATTTCAAGAAAATCAGGCTTAAAACAATGTGCTTATATTCTGATGATTCGACGCTACCTCGTAGCTTGTTGGCAGCATCCCAAAGGGCTTCTTCAAAGCGACCATCTTTTATGTTGTCGTTCTTATTTGCAGGTGTTTTAGCCATGTTTTTTTGTTCTCTATGTTCTGAGGGGCAGTATTAGTTAAAGTTTGAATTCAGTTAGCCAGTTGTTTTAATAGATATTTATAAATCTAACCTGTAGAAAT
>Ga0208014_1000861_pt1 | contig 10985 bp, 13 predicted proteins | sample 25_taG_FD_184099 | JGI IMG/M metagenome (GOLD analysis project Ga0208014, IMG submission 184099) | Marine viral communities from Cariaco Basin, Caribbean Sea - 25_WHOI_OMZ (SPAdes) (version 2) | ecosystem: Environmental > Aquatic > Marine > Oceanic | place: Caribbean Sea: Cariaco Basin...
TCCCCAATCTTATCGTCGCTTACGCCAATCATTTCCAGATAGCGCGCCCTGCTTTCTGTTACCTTCGATGACGACATAAGGAAGCTGGTGATAGTATTATTGATCGCCCTCGCTTGATCGTATTCGCTGCGGATCTCCCTCTCGATGCGGCGCTCAAGCTCGTCGAGTGGCCTGATCAGCTCCAAACGCTTGTTATTTATCCTCTCCTGAAGCTTCGGACCGATCTTCACCAGGAAAAGGAGCCTCTGTTCTCTGTCCTCTTCCCGGACAATCGTATCCCAAGCCCTGGATATCGTCTCGTTAGAGAAAAATTGATTGGCGAACTCGGGTACCCATTCATCTTCGATGAAGCGGTCCACTTCCTCCCGCTTCTGGTCAAAAAAGCGCTGCAGAAGTGTGATATTAGAACTTTCAATCACAGAAATTCGCTTCCCAAGTTCCGCGGAAAGCTCTGGCGCTTCTCGCGGTATAGAAACACAACCCATTAGCGCTAAAGAAACCGTGAAAATAGCAAATCTAATGATTTTCAACATTTTGCCCCCACCGACAGATAGATATTCATCATCCGCATTACCTGCGCGTTATTGCCCTTCATAGCGGAATTCAAGAACGCTGTATTGGTTATTTCTACATCATTTGAATTCACTCGAAGCAAAGTAGAAACATGCACCAATTCACATGTCAAAACCTGCTTCCGTTTGTCGCGCAAACACAAAAGGGAACTTGCGCATCTCTTCAATTAGCAATGACTAACTAATGCTTAAAGTCGCGTCATTACTCTAATGCAACTCGAAGGCTCTCGCCGCCTTCATATTTTTTAGCTGTCAGGAGTGGCGCTGAATGTACCTCCACCGAAAATCTTTGAGTTGACTCCAGTATTTTATGACGTCTATGGCAGCCAAGGCGTCGCCTATTGCGTCGGTACGCTTAATGACAAAAAAATTGGCGCCTAGCAACTGCGCACACTAGACCTTCAGTACATAACGCCCGTAACGAATAAACGGCAGGGGCGTTGGGCACGTTTAATCATCTATCTAATATTCTGCTTGCGCCAGTTATCAACAGCTGTTGTTAAGCGCATGTCCTCGACTGGCTTCTGCCATTCATCCCAAAAATCGACAGTGCCGCTATTGGGTTTGTTTTTAGGCTCGTCGATCCTGATTCGGCTTGGTAGCAAACTGGCATCACCTACGACAAGCGCTTCGCCTGTATCGAGAGTCGGCAAGACGTCACTGAATCCGCCAAGGCTATCAGGAAGTAGACGCTTGATAACGCCCTGATCCTCGGCATTAGTCAACCTCATGGACACGAAGTTGCTGCACTGGCTGAGCATTGTCTTATTTACCTCCGAAGGACGCTGGCTTATCACTACCAAGCTCACCCCGTATTTACGACCTTCTTTCGCGATACGTTCAAAAATATCAAGCGAGATGTCGTCGGCTGAGTCAGCCATATTGCGCTGCGGCATATAAAGGTGTGCTTCATCACACAACAAAGCGATAGGATGGCGTAACTCCGATGGTGTCCACTGCTGTACGGAAAACGTGATGCGTGCGACAAGAGATACGATCAGAGGCAGAACGTCCGAAGGCACCTCTGAGAAATTAATGATTTTAATCCCGGCCTTACCATTCTCACCGGTACTCCCAAGCACAGCAGTCGTAAATTTCTCGAGCCAGGAGAACTCCAGTATGTCCGTACCGCCGTTGAACATAAAGCCGAGCCTTCTATCTGAGACTTTGTTTTCAAGTCGGGAGATCATGCGAGCGAGTTTTCCAAAGAAGTCACCCTGCTTCTCACTGCCAGCCCTCGCGCCAGGGACCATCTCCACGTTAATGGCATTCAAGCGTTCCATAAGAGCGTCGAGGCTAAATGGAACTGGGCTATCGACGGTGAAGTGCTTCAACACATCCTGCTTGCCGTTCTCCTCCAGATACCGTTGCTTCGTCTGGTTGATCTCACGCGCCATAATCATAGCTTGGTTGGGTGCGTTTTGGTCGCTACGATCGACAAACATAGATACGAGCGCCTCATAAGAAAGTAGCCAATAGGGCAAGTAGAGCACGCCGTCGCTAATATTCTTGTTGGCTTCGACATCTGCTGGCCCTGCGACCTTAAAGTGCTGGATGCCCTCTCCTACCAGTGGGGAGTATTCGCCATGTAGGTCGAAGACGATGGCGTTAGCCGTAGAAAGCCGCGACATCTGCTCTATAATCTTGGCAGTAGTCCAAGACTTACCCGAGCCGGTGCTACCACCAATGAATGCGTGACGCTGGAAAAATTTGTTACCGTTGAGATAGGCAATAGCATTCTCGTCTAATGTGTACTTCCCAAGAGTCAAGGAATTTCCATCGGCTGATACGCTGGAAAGGATGCGCATGAAATCTGTGAGGTTCTCGCCTTCGAGCGAGAAACAGTTCGCGTCAATTTCGGGAACGCTTTCGAGAGTACGACGAAACACGTTTCCCCTTTCACCATCACGATCCAACATAGTGCCAATTAGCGCAATACGGCATAGATTGAGTTCTGAAGCGTGATCGTTTATTCCATCATTAACAATCTCTTCAATGCCACGCTTACGAGTGACCTGCGTAATTAGACCAATTAGGTGCTGTCCGGGCCTGCTGCTCTGAAGGACGGCAAGATGGTTGACCTGCAATCTTTTAAGCTGATCAACGTTCTCTACCTCCACGATCACATTCGTTGTGTCGACGGAGGCAACCTTCCCAAGCGCTTCTTCGTCCTTAAATTTAAAAATTGGCATGTCTTTTCCCTACAAAATGAGTGACAGGTAACCTTCAAGACTCCAAATATTCTCTTCGACCTTCAGCGGCTCCACTTCCAGCGACGAATACACAATGGACTGATTGTCATTGTCACCCCGTTCTATTGCTAAATAGTTCTGTGCTTTACCATCAAGAATAAGCCTCTTCGCAGATTCCGATAGCTGGTAGGTTATAATCGCTATAGGTGTTTTATGTCTGAGACACCTCACCATCAGTTTTGGCTGAATATGCTCATCATTAAAACCGTAACCAATACAAAGGTAAGAGCCCGCTGCATTGAGAGCTTGGTCAGCGTTATTAATGATGGAACGGAACGGCTCGAGATGAGTCTTTTGATATTTCTGCGTTCCAGGAGTTACAATTTGTGGCTGGTAATTATCTGGTATGTCTTTGATGTTTGTCAGCGCGACAGTATCCTCAAAAGGAGACTGGAACCAATCCAGAGACCCATGAACCTTCCATATATTAGCTCTACGCGCCGAGACGATTTCTGTAGGAGCTGCGAGCTGGCGAAAGAAGCCATGAGTGAAACCGGTATAATGGTGGATGCGCGCCTGATCGCAGGCGTACTCCGCGAGACGATCATAGTTTGTAGTGACAATATTTATTGTTTTTAGACTACTCTTGAACATATGATCGATAAGAAGACTTAACGGAAATTCGATATTACCTTGAAGACTTTTCTGGAATATCAATTCATCTTCACGATTAATCATCTTCCAAGTAGACTTCACGATTCTTGACGTAAGTTCTTCAGAAGCTGTTACTTGATGTAAGGCGGCTTCGAGGTCGATGCCCTCCCGCAAAAGCTGGCGGAATCTTTCCCATGCCGTCGTTTCGGCATCATTCAGCCCCAAAGTATCGGTGTTTTCAACTAGATGTTTCGCTAGCGCCCACATTCCGGACATGCCGTGTGCAGCCGAGGCGCCGCTGCCCAAAATGATAACTGGTGCTTTACCGTAAAACTTTTGCGCTTGCTTTTGGTAGTTCAGATCGGGCATAGCATCCTCTCTACTATCGCACCTGCATGCTTAGCCTTGACGTATAGCATGTCGACAGCTCTTCCTTTGCACATCTTCAAGCGATACTCGTAGTTACAATGATTTACTATCTTTTTAGTTCTCGCTCAAGTTCGCACTCCGCCCTCAACTCAGAAATGTCATTAGACGAAAATTGATAGGGCGAATCATCACGAGCGACTTTTGCATAAATGTATACAGGTATCGTTGCGCGGCCTGCAGCCGTCTGATAGGGAGTTTCAACAAGAGCACTTTCACTTAGAAACATCGATTTCGTTGGATACGTTTTTAGCTTATATATTTTCACACTGCCTCTTTTTTCAGACCTATTCCAAGCACCCTCTATTCGAGTCCAAGCGTCTTGTATTTTTCTTTTTAAATCGTCTTCAGTAGAGGAGATCTTTCCAGCAAGAATAGGAACAAACTCTGAATCAGGATCAATCAGGAAAAAATCGGTTTCAGTGCGCTTTGAGAATCGATTTTGCAAGGCAACTGTATTATTACCAATCCACCTTAGCCCATCGTTCATTACTATGCTTAGTTTACTCGAGTCATGAATCATATCCGTAAAATTGAATGCCTGAACTTCCGGCATAATCTCACAGAGTCCAAGTTCGTCAACGCTATCATGTATACGCAACAACCGACGCAGGTTGCTTTCGGACTCTTTGTCTTGGAATACTTTAAACAACAGTCCGAGCAAACCACTAACGAGCAGAGCACTAGATACATCGTTTAAATAAGGTAAAAGGCTATCATTTTCAGGAAGCGTCCCTTTATACGCAACTGCCGTTAGCCCCAAGATAATCAAAACTGATGCAATAACGTATATTCTCATTTTAACCCTTAATATTAAATCGAGTTTTGGAGGTTGTTAGATTCCATTCCGCGCACGTTTACAGAATACTGAGGACGGTGCGCGCGGCCTAATACGGCTTGCGTATTTCGCTTAGATAGATGTTTTCCCCTCACAGAATAGAAGCGTGATGGATGTCACAAGTCAACATCTGTATCCGCTTGTCGCGCAGGCACAAAAAAGGGGCCAGAGAGCCCCCGTCAAATAGTAAGAACTAACTAACCCTTAGAACCGCGCAATCACTCATTCCATTCCAAATCCAACACCTTCGCCGCCTTAGCCTCATCCAGCCGGCGCACGGGCTGGGTGAACGGCGCTTCGGTGACGTCTCCGGTTGGTTTTGGCTTCTTTCAGGATCTTCTCCATGGCGTTGATGAAGTCGTCCATGGCTTGTTTGGTTTCGTTGGGCTTGATAAAGAATCAATAGGGCACCAGCAGCAGGAATTAGGTGGTGGGATGCTGGCACCTACTATTTTTTATCCCTAATAAAGAGCAAATGGCTTACACAAATTGACTTAGAACGCTTACCGCTCCGCCGAGCGTCATTTTTTATGCTAATGATCGGTGCTTGAACACACCTACTGTCAGCAGTCGCCGCACCCGTGGGATTTGCGGTACTGTAACGCCCGTGACCAATCAATGGTCGGGTAGCGCGCAGCTATACAATACCTCAGGGGAAAGCGCGCGGCCGTCTGATAGAGCGGTGTTCAACTGCCCGACCGCCCTTACGGGGCGAATTTGGACGTATCATCTATCGGAGCAACGCCATGAAATATCGCACTCTCAAAGTCCGCAAAGGCCACCGGGACTACACCCTGAAAAGCAAGCCCTGCAGCGGCAACCCAATCACTCCCTTCCTCCTCCTGAAAGGCACCTGGCTTGAACAGGCCGGGTTCACCATCGATACCCCGGTGTCCGTCACCGTGGAGGAAGGGCGGCTCTCGATCATTCGTCGGTAAAAATATGGGCCCCGGCCAAAGGCCGGGGGCCCGTTCACAGCAATGTCCCGATAGGCGGCGGTAGCCAAGGCATCCGGATGATTAGCAAGCTGCCGCAAACTTGGAATTGTCAGCTTCGAGCTTGTTCCGCTAAATCCACGCAATATCGCAAGGACACTGGCCTGGGCATAATGGCGCTTCATAAGGCATCATGGCCCTATAGAACCACATATGGAGCGAGACATGGGTACAGACCCCGAAGCCCTGAGAGACGCCGCCCTGGCGCTTTCCGAAGCGGAGCGGGCAAAGCTGGCCAGAGACTTGATAGCCAGCCTGGACGGCCCTGCCGATAACGACGTTGCCGAAGCCTGGGACATTGAGCTTTGCCGCCGCATCAATGAAGTGGAGAGCGGAAAAGCCCAACTGTTGGATGTTGAAGACGTTCTCGCGCGCATACGGGCCCGGATTGGATAAGGATTAGTTTTGGTCGTTGAAGTCAGCAAGGAAGCTGCCCAAGAGCTGGAAGAATCCGCAGCCTGGTACGAAAAGGAAGACCCGGGGCTGGGAGCTCGCCTGGTTGACGCTTTTGCCCACGCCGTGCGCCTTCTTGAAGAACCCAATCCGCCGCTCACTCCCGTGGGTGGCAAAGCCGGCAGCCGCGGGGCCAAACGATTGCTTCTACATCGCTTTCCCTTTTCCCTCGTTACCCTGAGCCATGGGTCGACCACGATTGTCATTGCATTCGCCCATCATTCCCGAAAGCCGGGTTACTGGACAGATCGCGTCTAGCATTCCAGCAACACCGGTCATCAAGCTCCCTGTACTGAAGGGAAATGCTTTCAAACAAAAGCGCAAATGGCTTACAGAGATTTCATCCTCAGCTTACTGCGCTCCCACGATGGGACGACTAGCCTGGATACCGGTGCTTAAACACACCCTATCAGCGGTCGTCTCGGGCGACAGAATGCGGTACTTTTGTGCCCACGACCCATCGATGGTCGGGTAGCGCGTAGCCATACAAGACCTTCGGGAAAAGCGCGTGGCCGTCTGATAGCGGTGTTTAACTGCCCGACCGCCCTAATGGGCACTCTTTAAACAACCCTATCAGTGGAGCATGACCATGAAATACCGCACCCTCAAAGTCCGCAAAGGCCACCGGGACTACACCCTGAAGAGCAAACCCTACAGCGGCAAACCGATCACTCCTTTCCTACTTCTCAAAGGCACTTGGCTGGAACAGGCCGGGTTTACTATCGATACGCCTGTATCCGTATCCGTTGAGAATGGGCGGTTGTCGATTGTTCGGGATCGCAGTCGGTGAGGGTCGAGCCCCAGCGAAAAGCTGGGGTTTCTTCGTCTACAAAACGAAAGGCAGGAACCGATGCCACACCTACTAAAACAAAGGTGAAATACACGGTCGGCTTGATTTTCTAGTTAGATTTTCGCTCTTCCGATACCGTGTTGGGATCCGCCGGACTTGCCTGCGAAATCCTCTCAACCTCAGCGTATGCGGACCTTCGCCGGAAGAAATTGCGGATAAGGTACACAATCGTCGTGAATATCGCTGCCCCAATGAGTATAGGTAAAGCTTCCTTTGAACTACCCGGGAAAGAGAGGAACAGAAAGAAGGCCATTCGCCATGCCAAGGCAGCTACTATTGCCACCCAATATCTCTTTATACATAATCCAGCAAATAAGTAGCCTACTACTGCAATAGGATCCAGCATCGACACGATTATTATTATTGCAAAACCGGTTGCATTCATTTAAACATAATCCTCATATTCCTTTGTGGCACCAGCATTGGTAGACCAAGCAAGCTAAATTGATGTTATTTGCAAACCCGTTCAACGCGGCATGCTTAAATCATCTAAAAGGTATTAAGCCGCCGTTCGCGTCCGTTAAATAGCGAAGCGTGCGGCCTATGACGGCTTCGACGTCTCGTTTAGGTAGGTGTTCCGGCCCCTTACAAAAGTGAAAGCGTGACCGACGTCGCAAGTCAACACCTGTATCCACTTATCGCGCAGACACAAGGGAGAGGTCAGACAATATCTCTTCAAATAGTAACGACTAACTAACCCTAGAACAGCGGTATCACTCACGCCAAGCCGAAGCCAACTCTTTTGCCACCTTTGCATCGCCCAGCCGGCGCACGGGCTGGGTAACGGTCTCCGGGTTGGTGTTAGCTTCTTCCAGAATCCTGGCCATGGCGTCGATGAAGTCGCCCGCGGCTTCCTTGGCTTCACTCAATAAGCGGGAAATTGGCCGTGAGGGCGTACTGGCTGTGGTCGATTGAGCACTGCAAGACACGACCGGACCGGCGGAACCGTTCCGAACTATGTTGATGTCCTGCCCTTCATCTATTGAAGCCGATGCGGCAAAGCTAATATCTTCTAGCTAGCCAAACACGTTTTCCTAGTAGACTATGGTTGTATTCGATGTATTTATATAAGTACTTGACGTTGCTTGCCCTTGACTCTTCGGCCCACCGATTAAACCCCACCCTACACCAACTAGATTTCCATCGTTAAATATGTATGGCGTAAACTCATCATCCGTCGTAATTCCATCAGGCTGCCGTCCAGTTCGCATATAATAGATCTCGACGTTTACTCCATCTTTTATGTAACGATCAGGCTTTTTCTGAGAGTTTCTTGGGACAGCTTCTTGAGTCGGCATTAACACAGCAAGGACTTCTTCCTTGCTATCTCCCAAACTAACCCGATGCTCTACCTCATCGTATCGAGCTGATGCTTGGTCGATATAGAATGCCGCACCACAACCGGAAAGAAAAAAAAGACAAAAAATGGCAACCAAGAGCAGTCTCATAATTCCCCGTTTATTAATCTATTCTAAAATTATAACGACTACCCGCAATGGTGCCGCCAATGCTGAACTAAGTCGGACACTTTCTTTCTATCTTGCCACGTCACCTATACTGATAGGTCGCAAGCGCGATAATGTAAGAAGCAGGCAAGAATTACTGGTGATATGAGTCTTTGACGTTTCGAACAAGCGTACGTCCGTTCGGCTCTTCTCCATTGCCTTGTATGACAATAACCTCATTCCCATCCAGCTTCGGCAAAACCCTAGAAGAAAGCCATTTTGTAGTGCTCCAGCCACCGGACACTGCGTTTTTATAGTTGTAACTTTGCACTTGAGTATTCTCTGCGCCACGCACAATTACTCGAATCCCCTCAAGCTCCCAAATTTTTTGCTCGAATTCTTCGATCGTCGCCATTACTTTCCCCTCTTTTCAATTTGCAGCGGCTCTAGAAGATGTTAGGCCACGCGCGCATCTATTCATTAACGAAGCGCGCCGCCTATCCCGGCTTGAGTGTCTTGCGCTCGCCAAAGTAAAAACGCGATCGACATCACAGTCAACACCTGTGCCCACTTGTCGCATAGACACAAAAAGGGGCCGGAAAAGGCGCCTTCAAATAGTAACGACTAACTAACCGTTAGAGCCGCACCATCACTCGCTCCAAACCAAATCCAACTCCTTCGCCGCCTTCACCTCATCCAGCCGGCGCACGGGCTGGGTGAACGGCGCTTCGGTGACGGTCTCGGGGTTGGTGTTGGCTTCTTCGAGGATCGTGGCCATGGCGTCGATGAAGTCGTCCATGGCTTCCTTGGTTTCGGTTTCGGTGGGCTCGATCAGGAAGCATTCGGGCACCAGCAGCGGGAAGTAGATGGTGGGGGCGCACTGGTTGTAGTCGAGCAGGCGCTTGGCGATGTCGAGCGCGGTGACGTGGTTGTCCTTGGCCTGTTTGGCGAAGGTAAGGATGACTTCGTGGCTGACGCGGCGCTCGGGGTAGGCGGCCTGGCAACCGATGGCTTCGAGGCGCTTGAGCAGGTAGTTGGCGGCGAGGCTGGAGTATTCGCCGACGCGGATCATGCCTTCGCGGCCGAGCACCATGGCGTAGAAGTGGGCATGTCAGAGGGACAGGCGTAATCAGATATTGCATTGACTCCTTGTTGACGACGACCGATCCTACAAAGCAAAATGGAAGGCCTGAGCCCCTACTATTCACTTTACTGTATGTACCTTGCTAGCCGCTTACCGTCCCTGATAGCCGCGGCCGAAATTATCGCCAGTGCCACGGTAACCCCCCATACCGTCTGACTGCCAACCACTACCAAAGTTGTCACCTGTACCTCTATAGCCGCCCGCACCATCTGACTGCCAACCACTACCAAAGTTATCACCTGTGCCTCTATAGCCTCCCATGCCATCTGATTGCCATCCACTGCCGAAATTATCACCGGTGCCTCTTAAACCACCGCTGCCATCTGATTGATAACCACGACCAAAATTGTCACCCGTTCCACGAACGCCACCCGCGCCGTCTGATTGCCAGCCCCCGCCGAAGTTATCGCCTGTGCCATACAGCCCATCAGCAAAGCCGAACGGGACCAACAGCATAAGGGCAGACGCTAATAGTATTAGTTTGGCATCTATGGTAATCATTTTATTTCCACCTGCTGTGTTCAAATAAGCACTTAGGTTAACGGCCCGTCCGAGGCCAACATGCTTGCCCCCAGCGCCGATGCGACTTCAGCTACTGAAGCGACTACGTGTTTTACACAAGTCATTGCTTTCTCCATAGTGTTACCCTCCTTGCTAGGAATATGGCCCAGCTCCAATGTTGTTAGCACACGGTTCTTGATATAACTCAAGACGATCAACAAAGTAACGGCAACTAGAGACAAGGCAAGAGGGATGGGATTCGAACCCATACCGCTAACCGCTAACCTAAATGCTTCCTAAGCCCCCTTTGATACATAGCAGCTGTTAATTAGAGTGCGTGTTTTTTAACAACGAAGCGCCCAACTATCACTTCTTCTGCATTGTATAGGTAGAATATTTACATGCCTTTGAATTTAAAACGTGATGAGCATCCCAAGTCAACACCTGCAACCGCTTGTCGCGTAAACACAAAAATGGGCCAGGGAACGCTCCTACAAATAGTGAGAACTAACTAGCCCTAAAAACCTCGCCATCACCCGCTCCAAACTGAATCCAACTCCTTGACCGCCTTCACCTCATCGAGCCAGCACACTGGCTGGGTGAACGGCGCTCCGGTGACGGTCTCCGGGTTCGTGTTGGCTTCATCCAGGATCTTGGCCATGGCGTCGATGAAGTCGTCCATGGCTTCCTTGGTTTCGGTTTCGGTCGGCTCGATCAGGAAGCATTCGGGCACCAGCAGCGGGAAGTAGATGGTGGGGGCGTGCTGGTTGTAGCCGAGCAGGCGCTTGGCGATGTCGAGCGCGGTGACGTGGTTGTGCTTGGCCTGTTTGGCGAAGGTGAGGATGAATTCGTGGCTGGCGCGGCGCTCGGGGTAGGCGGCCTGGCAGCCGATGGCTTCGAGGCGCTTGAGCAGGT
>Ga0208014_1000862_pt1 | contig 10983 bp, 10 predicted proteins | sample 25_taG_FD_184099 | JGI IMG/M metagenome (GOLD analysis project Ga0208014, IMG submission 184099) | Marine viral communities from Cariaco Basin, Caribbean Sea - 25_WHOI_OMZ (SPAdes) (version 2) | ecosystem: Environmental > Aquatic > Marine > Oceanic | place: Caribbean Sea: Cariaco Basin...
TTTCTTCTGAAAAAATCCTACTTTTGAGCATGCATACACTTAACTTCCCCCGGTACTCATTTCGGCTCAAAAATAGCGAAAATAAAATAGCTGTTTTTGATGAGCTTCGGAAAAAATTTGTTTTGCTCACGCCCGAAGAATGGGTGCGACAACACGTGGTGCAATTTCTTCTTCAGGAAAAGAAATTTCCAAAGAGCCTGCTCAATGTAGAAAAGCAAGTGAAGCTCCACAATCTTATAAAAAGATATGACGTACTGGCTTATAAACCTAATGGTGATATACACCTGGTGGTAGAATGCAAGGCAGCCTCTGTTCCTATTACACAAGACACTTTTGACCAGATTGCACGTTATAATCTGGCCCTGCAGGCAGATTACCTGATGGTGACCAATGGGCTTCAGCATTATTTTTGTCAGCTTGATTATGTAGCCGAACAATACCACTTTCTCCCCGACCTTCCGGAATGGAGCTAGAAAATGCCATTTTTGACACCTATAATGCATCAACCTTATAATTTATTTTAATTTGCACCTGTGAAAGTAGCAGTGGTCATTCTTAACTGGAACGGAAAAGCTTTATTGCAGCAGTTCTTACCTTCGGTGGTACAACATTCTCCTGAAGCTATCATTTATGTAGCCGATAATGCCTCTATCGATGATTCGGTGCTATTTCTTCGGAAGAATTTTCCGCAGGTAAAGATCATTCAGAATAAAATAAACGGCGGATTTGCTAAAGGCTATAACGACGCCCTTCAAAACCTGGAAGAAGACATTTTTGTGCTTCTCAACAGCGATATAGAGGTGACTGAAGGATGGTTACAGCCATTAATGCAAGAAATGAAGCAGGATACGGTTGCAGCACTCCAGCCGAAGATCCTCAATTTCCGAAAAAAGAACTATTTTGAATATGCCGGGGCTGCGGGTGGGTACATTGATGCCATGGGTTATCCCTACTGCCGGGGCCGTATTTTTGAAACCCTGGAGGAAGACTATGGGCAGTATGATGATACCAAAGAGATCTTTTGGGCTACAGGGGCCTGTATGATGATACGCAAAAATGCCTTTTTTGAGGCGGGAGGTTTTGATGAAGATTACTTTGCACACCAGGAAGAAATAGATCTTTGCTGGCGGCTTCACAACAGTGGCCTCAAAGTAAAAGCAGTGGGAGCTTCAAAGGTTTATCATCTGGGTGGAGGCACTCTAAATGTCATGCACCCGCGCAAGACTTTTTTAAATTTTAGGAACAGCCTCTTTACTGTTCTAAAAAATGCGCCCAAAGACAAAGTATTCCTCATCATTTTTCTCCGGTTATTGCTTGATGGGCTGGCAGGGATAAAATTCCTAATAGAGCTAAAACCCTCACATTCAGCAGCCATTGTAAGAGCACATTTCCAGTTTTACCGGCATGCAGTAAAAATGTGGAAAAAAAGGAAGCCTTCTCCAAAAAAGACAAAATATTATAACAATATCTCCGTTGTATTCGCATATTACCTACAGGGAAGGAAAGAATTTAAGAGCGTTTAAATTATTTTAATTATGTTCTGTTTAAATTTCGGAATGACCTTAGATTTTGTATTTTTGAAACGTTAACATTTAATCACACAATTAAGAATTATGAAAAAATTCATGCTTTTATCGGCAACTGCTGCGCTCCTTTTTTCTTCATGTGTTTCACAGAAGAAATATGCCGAGCTTGAAGCTCAACAAAAGGAGACTCAGGACAAGTTGAACACAGCTACGGTTAAACTTAACTCCTGTTTGGATGAAAAAGATCGATTGAACCAACAAATTAGCCAGTTGAGCAATCAAAATACTGCTTTATTGAACAACGTTGGAGATCTTGCCACCTTATCAAAGAAAGAAGCCGAAAATCTTGAACGCTCTTTAGAAAGTATCAAAGAAAAAGATATGAAGATTCAGCGTATGCAGGATGCGATCACTAAAAAAGATTCTGTAACACTTGCTTTGGTTACCAGCCTTAAAGGTGTGCTTGGAAACATGAGTGATGAAGATATCCAGATCAATGTTGAAAAAGGAGTAGTTTATGTTTCTATTTCTGACAAACTTCTTTTTGAAAGCGGAAAATACAATGTATCTGACCGTGCTAAAGAAGTACTTGGAAAAGTAGCCACTGTTGTGAAAAATCGTCCTGACATCGAATTTATGGTTGAAGGTCACACAGATGACAAGCCAATTAGAAACGCAGTACTTCAAGACAACTGGGATTTATCTGTAAAAAGAGCTACTTCTGTAGTACGTGTATTACAGGAAGAGTTTGGTGTTCAGCCGCAAAGAATGACCGCTGCGGGTAGAAGTTACTACATTCCTGTAGCTTCAAACGAAACTGCTGAAGGTAGAGCCAAGAACAGAAGAACCCGTATCGTGATTCTTCCAAAACTTGATCAATTCTACAACCTTATTGAAGAAGGAATGGAAAGCGCTAAATAAACAAGCTCAAATATATTTTTTAAACCCGGCTATAGGCCGGGTTTTTTATTTTTAACAAATTAATCTTCAGGTATTTACTTCACAATTAAGATTTTTTTCTTAGTTTCAGCACCTTATTAAACAAACTAAAATTTCAATATGTTAAAAAGTTTCAACAAAATTGTCATGGTTACCCTGTGCGCAGGGCTTATTAGTATTTCGTGTGAAAAAGAAAACGAAGTAGAAGAAATTATAGATGCTCATTCTGCAACTATGAATGCAAGTCAATCAGCCAGAACGGTAAATGCAAATGCTACATTAAATCCTGAATTTAATGTAGAGCCTGTTACTTATGCGGGTCACAACTTAAGGAATGAGGTATTTAAAATGGATGCTGTAGCCCCATCTGAATGTGCACCCACAGCGTTTAACCAGGAGATCAATAAAATCATTCAGCCATTCTTTTCAGATCCTCTGGCTCTAACTTACTTCTCCCTGTACCTTGACCTCAACTTCTATATGTCTTATTTTGACACTTCTGAACAGTACTATGGAGATGAAGGCCAATACACCAATTTTGTAAAGAAGAGAATTCGTGACCTGGAGAAGTTCTGGGGAATGCAAGGCGAAATTAGAGTAAACGGGCAACATACTGCCAGCTTGAACGATCGTGAAAAACTGGCCGATCTATACATGATTGTTGGCGCTAACTTTGAAACAAGAGAGGATGCTTACGCAATAGCAGATCAACTTCTGGCTATTAATGAAGCTTCACCTGTTCTTCCTGAAAATCCATATTTTGCTATGGACGGATTTGCCACAACAGGAAACCTTATCGTGATTGGAGATGGGATAACTTCAGTTCTTGCTAATACAGGTATTGCAGAAGACATTGTATGGACCGGAATTCTTGCACATGAATGGGCTCACCAGGTCCAGTTTGATAATTTTTCTGAATGGTACCCTAACGGTGCAGACGAAGATCCGGCAGCCGCAACCCGCCTCACCGAACTTGAAGCCGACTTTTTAGCTGCTTACTATATGACACATAAAAGAGGGGCTACTTATAACTGGAAGAGAGTTGAGCAGTTCTTTGAATTGTTCTTCAACATTGGAGACTGTAGCTTTGCCAGTAGCGGGCACCACGGTACGCCACTTCAAAGAATGGAAGCCGCACGTTTAGGATATGAGCTTGCTCAAAGTGCACAAAAGCAAGGGCATATCCTGTCTCAACAGGAGGCTCATGAAGCTTTTATGGCCGAATTTGGTAATATCTTTTAATAAGAAGAAAAACCTTTTGACCTAATTCAAAAGAGGCTGTCTTTGTAAGACAGCCTCTTTTTTGTTTTATTATACTCAATAGAAATATTATTGAGAAATGGGATTCCTTCTATAAGATTTCGAGGCTTCCCTTTCCTTCCCTAATTACTTCGGGTTCGGGGGTAGTGAGATCAATTACTGTAGAGGGTATGTTATCTCCGTAACCGCCATCTACTACTATTTCTACATGTTTATTCCATTTTTCAAGAATGAGTTCAGGGTCTGTAGTGTACTCCAGCACCTCGTCTTCATCACGAATGGAAGTAGACACAATTGGGTTACCGAGACCCCCCACAAGAGCTCTACAGATGTTATTATCGGGGATACGGATACCTACAGTCTTCTTCTTTCTAAAGACCGAGGGTAAATTATTATTTCCCGGTAGAATAAAAGTGTATGGCCCGGGCAGGTTTCTCTTGAGTATTTTAAAGGTTTGATTATCTATTTGTCTCACATAATCAGAAAGGTTGCTCAAATTTTCACAGATAAAAGAAAAATTGGCCTTTTCAAGTTTTACTCCCCTAAGTTGGGCTATGCGTTCAAGGGCTGCATTATTGGTAATATCACATCCCAAACCGTACACCGTATCTGTAGGATAAATGATTAAAGCACCGTCTCTTAAAGCTTCTACTACTCTCTTTACTTCTTTTGGATTGGGGTTCTCTTCGTAGATCCTGATTAATTCTGCCATAGTTCTTTTGATTTAAATACTTCAAAAATTACAAAAAATCAGCGCCTTTTAATAAGAGTATTAGAGAAATTTACTCATTTCTTTCTACCTCACTTTCAAGTTTGAGAACTTCATTCCCATTTTCCTGCTGAATATACAAAGCTTTATTTTCGGGGCTTCCTTTTCGGGTTACCTTTGTCCCTTTAATGGTGTGCGTAACTTCATGATCAAAAATATTCTTCACTTTTCCCTGAGCGGTTCCTTTACCCCACTTCCACTTTACTGCTGTACCTTCTCTTATCATTTTTTATTTAAAAGTAAGAACAAGAACACATCTAAACCAAAGAATAACAATTACTTAACCTTGATTGAGCAATTTAAGTTTGGCAAACTTTAGGAGTAGTTTTTTTATCCCCCCTGTTTCAAAGTCGATTTCTGCTTTTTTATCCTGGCCTGCACCTTCTATACTCAACACTTTTCCTTTACCAAAACGCATATGCTCTACTTCGTCACCCTCAATAAGTTTGATCACTTCTCCTGCAGAAGCCGTATCACCGGGGGAAGTTGCAGGTCGCAGTTTCCTCAGTTTCTGAAGTTGTTCTTCTGTAGGTTTATGTGATGGTGGCGGGGTGCCGCTTGAAGGTTTGGTTTGACGGAATTTACTTTTATCTACCTCCCCAAAAATGTCGGTATCAATAAGAGGTTTGTATTTATAATCGTCCTGCGGAATCATAAAATCCAGGTACTTATCATCTATTTCTTCAATGAACCTGCTGGGCTCGGCATCTACGAGTTTTCCCCAGCGGTACCTCGATTGGGTGTAAGTGAGAAAAGCTTTTTTCTCGGCCCTGGTAAGAGCAACATAGAAAAGCCGGCGTTCTTCTTCCAGTTCGCTACGGGTACTCATACTCATAGCCGAAGGGAATAGATCTTCTTCCATCCCTACAATGTATACAAACGGGAACTCCAGGCCTTTAGCCAAATGTATGGTCATGAGGGCAACACGATCATCATCGCCCGAGTCTTTATCCATATCGGTAGCCAGTGCAACATCTTCAAGGAATTCGGTAAGGGAACCGGTAACATCGGCCAGTTCTTTTTGTTCTTCAACAAAATCCCTTATCCCATTAAGCAATTCCTCGATATTCTCAATTTTCGAAATACCTTCGGGCGTACCATCTTTCTTTAATTCCTGTAACAGCCCCGTCTTTTTTGCAACAGTTTCAGCAATGGTGAAAGCATCGGCAGTTTCATTCATGATCTGGAAACTTTTGATCATGTTGATGAAATTCTCCAGCTTATTTTTGGTGCCTCTGTTGATCTTCAGGTCAATCCTGTCCAGGTTTTCAATGATCTCATAGATCGATCTTTTGTAGTGATTGGCAGCAATGGTAAGCCTGTCTATAGTTGTTTGCCCAATTCCCCTTGCCGGGTAATTGATCACCCGTTTTAGCGCTTCCTCATCTTTAGGATTGATCACCAGTCTGAGATAGGACAGCACATCTTTAATTTCTTTACGCTGGTAAAAAGAGAGTCCGCCATAAATACGGTAAGGAATATCCTTTTTCCGAAGGGCATCTTCCATGGCCCGGCTTTGTGCGTTTGTTCGGTAAAGAATAGCGAAATCACCATTTTTCATTTGGTGCTCCATCCGGTTCTCAAAAATAGATCCTGCCACAAACCTTCCTTCTTCCCCATCGGTGAGCAGGCGGTTTACAACGATCCTTGGCCCATCTTCATTAGCCGTCCACACCACTTTTTCCAGTCGGGTCTTGTTTTTTTCAATGATGGAGTTGGCTGCTTCAACTATGTTCTTGGAAGAACGGTAATTCTGTTCCAGACGGTACATTTGTACATTGTCATAATCCTTCTGAAAGTTGAGAATATTGTTGATGTTTGCGCCACGGAAGGCATAGATACTTTGCGCATCATCACCCACCACACATATATTCTGAAATTTATCTGAAAGTGCTTTAACAATAAGGTACTGGGAGTGGTTGGTATCCTGGTACTCGTCTACCAGAATATACCTGAAGCGATTCTGGTACTTCTGAAGCACCTCGGGGAAACGATTGAGCAGCTCATTTGTTTTAAGCAACAAGTCATCAAAGTCCATCGCTCCTGCCTTAAAGCAGCGGTCTACATATTCCCTGTAAATTTCACCCAGCCTTGGTTTTTTCGACATGGCATCGGCTTCCATCAATTCAGGATTTTGAAAATAAGCCTTTACGGTAATGAGACTGTTCTTATATGACGAGATACGGGAATAGACCTGCTTGTACTTGTACACATCTTTATCAAGCCCCATCTCCTTAATAATAGCCGATATAAGACGTTGGGAATCCTGAGTGTCATAAATTGTAAAATTGGAAGGGTACCCCAGTTTATCGGCCTCAAACCTAAGCATCTTGGCAAAGATGGAGTGAAAAGTACCCATCCAGAGATTTTTGGCCTCACTGTTCCCTACAATTTTTGCAATTCGGGTTTTCATTTCCCGCGCTGCCTTGTTGGTAAAAGTTAATGAAAGGATATTGAAGGCATCAACTCCTTTACTCATAAGATAAGCAATTCGGTATGTAAGTACCCGCGTCTTCCCAGACCCCGCACCTGCAATAACAATCATAGCTCCATCCTTCTGTAATACAGGAGCTCGCTGGGCATCATTTAATTCGGCTAAATAAGATTCCAATAGTAACTTCTTTTAAGGGGTGAAAATAGCTAAAATGAAGCAAAATAAGAACCCTCCTACTATATCTTTTTGGCTTTTACTGAAGGCTCCCAAAAAGTATTTTACGAATATTTTAAAACAATATATTTTGGAGGAGCATCTATATAAACTAACTTTTATTTTTATTAGAGATTAAAGCGGTTTGTATGGATAATATTTTCGAATTTCTGGGAAATATCTCCTGGTGGATGTGGCTCCTCATTTTTGTTGTGCTGGTAGTAATTTATGACGTTTTCATAAATAAGAAGCATATCATTCTCCATAATTTTCCATTGGTAGGACATTTCAGGTACATGCTCGAAAGTATTGGCCCCGAATTGCGGCAGTACATTGTGGCGGGGAACAGGGAAGAACTCCCATTTAACCGCATAGAGCGCGGCTGGGTTTATGCATCTTCCAAAAATGTCAATAATTACGAAGGTTTTGGGACAGATCAGGACATCAATGAAGTGAATTACATCTTTATCAACAATGCTGTAATTCCTTACTACATGCCACATAAGCACGTTAACCGGGAAGACCCTTATTTTGTGGCTTGTGCAAAAGTAATGGGTGAGTTTCACAAACGACGTCGACCATTTCGGCCTGCATCGGTAATTAACGTCTCGGCAATGAGCTTTGGCTCCCTTTCTGCCAAAGCAATAGAATCTTTGAATCTTGGGTGCAAAAAAGCCTACGCTTATCACAACACCGGCGAAGGAGGTTTGTCTCCTTACCACAAAAAAGGGGCAGATATCGTTTTCCAGGTAGGAACAGGATATTTTGGAATTCGAAATGAAGACGGCGGTTTTTCGATGGAAAAACTAGTAAAGCTTGTTAAAGAATATCCCAGTATAAGAGCTATAGAAATCAAACTCTCCCAGGGTGCCAAACCCGGGAAAGGAGGAGTGCTGCCCGCATCCAAAATAACGAAGGAGATATCCGAAATTAGGCACGTGCCCATGGGCAAAGACGTGCTATCTCCACCTGCGCACAGCACTTTTAGCAACATGCAGGAGCTGGTAGACTGGATAGAAGAAATTGCGGAAGAAACAGGCTTGCCGGTGGGAATAAAAGCCGCTATTGGGAAACTCGATGAATGGCGGGAGCTGGCGAGTATCATGGCCGAAACCAACCGCGGGCCCGACTTTATTTCCATTGATGGCGGCGAGGGTGGAACCGGGGCGGCCCCTCCAAGTTTTGCCGATCATGTGGCCCTGCCCTGGATTTACGGGTTTACCGATGTTTATAAGATCTTCCAGGCAAGAGATCTCGCCAATCACATTGTATTTATTGGCAGTGGTAAACTCGGTTTTCCTGCTAAAGCGGCCATGGCTTTTGCAATGGGCGTAGATTGTATTAATGTTGCCCGCGAAGCCATGCTAAGCGTGGGCTGTATACAGGCACAATCCTGCCATACCAACACCTGCCCTACGGGCGTGGCAACGCAAAACCGCTGGCTACAAGCCGGTATTAACGTGAAAGATAAATCGGAAAGGGTGAATTATTATTTCAACAATTTCAGGAAGGAACTTCTGGAGATCACCCATGCCTGCGGATACGAACACCCCTGCCAGTTCACGATGGATGATGTAGAAATTAACCTGGGAGACAGGTTTATCGCAAAAACTTTAGCCGAAACTTTCATGTACAACAAGACAAAAGTTCCATTTGATTCTGTTGCTACTTTGGCAGGATGTCCTAACTTAGGGGGCTCGTATAGAAAAGGTAAAGAAACCGATGTGAAAGAGGTAGAAACTGAAGACACCTCGGTAGCCGATCAATAGTTGACCAATGACAGAAGATTCCATTTTAGAGCTGCTGTTCTACATTTTACCGGCAGTGGTTGTGGGCGTGATTGCCTTCTATTTTTTTAACCTGCACACCCGCAATGAAGAGCGGCGGCGGCGGTATTTACTTCACAAAGAATCACAAAAACAGGCGCTGCCTTTACGGCTACAGGCCTATGAAAGGATGGCCCTTTTCCTGGAACGCATCGCCCCGGGAAATCTTCTTGTAAGGATCAAACCTGCAGGAGATGATAAAGAAGCTTATTTAACGCTTCTCATAAAAGCTATTGAACAGGAATTTGAGCACAACCTGGCGCAACAAATTTATATTTCTGACGAATGCTGGAACGTTATCAAAGCGTCTAAAAATGCAACGATAAACAACCTCAGAAAAGTTGCAGGCCGGGAAGAGGTCACCACCGCAAATGAACTGCGGCAGCAAGTTGTGAATTCACTTATCGATCAACAGCCACCTAGCGAAACCGGCCTGGCTTACATCAAAAATGAAGTAAAGAACCTGTGGTAATCACCTGCAGATTTTCATTTTAAAAATAAAAGCCTAACATTGCCGTTCAAAACCCAAGCGCCCCGACTAAACATTCTATAAATTCTGAATTATTTTCTTCGGACACAAAAAATATGATCAACAAATACTTCTATTCCGCCATTTGCCTGATTACCTTATTGACTTCAGCCTGTAAAAACGAAACACAAGAGTCTGCAGTTGCAGATAATGAGGTTGTAAAAAACTATGCTGAAGAAGCAAAACCTGAAGTTCAACAAGAACCCTGGTCTCAGCAGCAACTTCTGGAACCTTCAGAGCTCGTGCAACTCCTCGATAATTCCGAAGATAGCCTTGTCATTTTTAGCCTTGGTGCCGGTGGAATAATTCCCGGGTCTAAAGACACAGGACCTTCCGGAGAAAAAGAAAGCCTCAACAACCTGAGGCAGGAACTGGAAAAACTGCCAAAAGACAGCAATATTCTTATCTACTGTGGTTGTTGCCCTTTTAATATTTGTCCCAATGTTCGGCCTGCATTTGCACTGCTCAACGAAATGGATTTCACCAATCATCAACTGCTCAACCTGCGTGAGAATATAAAAGTAGACTGGATAGACAAAGGCTACCCGGTAGGAAATTAACTATTTAAGCTCAGCCAGCAAATGGTCAAGGTGCAACGCCCTGGTGTACATTTCTAGAGAGCCGTCTTTTGTGTGCGGCCACTGCTCCTTAGGGCGATCGTAATAAAGTTCTACGCCGTTACCATCGGGATCATTGAGGTACAGAGCTTCAGACACGCCGTGATCGGCCGCCCCCGTTAAAGGATATTCGGCATCAAGAAGCCTTTGCAGTACCTGTGCCAGCTCTTTTCTATGCTCATAAACTATAGCCGTATGATACAGGCCCACTCCCCTTTTTGAGGCTTGGGGTGCAGCTTTACTGTGCCAGGTATTGAGGCCAATATGGTGATGGTAACCGCCAGCCGACAAAAATGCGGCTGCATCGCCCATACGTTGCGTCACTTCAAAACCCAACAGCCCGTTATAAAATAACAGAGACCGTTCAAGATCTGAAACCTTGAGATGAACGTGACCTATTCGTGTTGAAGCAGGTACCTTATAATCTTCATTATTTGCCATCCTTTTTCATTTTTCTACATCCGAATAAAATATATTCTATTCTTCGTCCCGTTCCATACTTCATCTTATATGCTTGCATGAATATTTTCTGAATTCAAGATAAGATACGAAAGCCAGTAATAACGTTTTTCTAAAAGAATCATAAAACGCTCACCTCTCAAAAAAGGCAAATAAATGAAACGTTTCTGAAACAATATTTTATCACACCTGCTCTTCCTCTTTTAACCTGAAGAACAGCTGAGACACGGGAATGAACAGGAGTCCGGCGAAAAGGAACAGCAGAAAAGATATTTTAAGGTTAAAAAGATGGGCAATGTAGCCAACCAGGGGCGGACCTAACAGCATCCCAACAATTCCATAAGTAGTGATGATTGAAATAGCCATTCCTGCCGAATATTTTTTAGAAGTACCTGCCAGGCTAAAGATCAT
>Ga0208014_1000866_pt1 | contig 10944 bp, 10 predicted proteins | sample 25_taG_FD_184099 | JGI IMG/M metagenome (GOLD analysis project Ga0208014, IMG submission 184099) | Marine viral communities from Cariaco Basin, Caribbean Sea - 25_WHOI_OMZ (SPAdes) (version 2) | ecosystem: Environmental > Aquatic > Marine > Oceanic | place: Caribbean Sea: Cariaco Basin...
ATCAACGCCGCGATCAATATCCGTCAGCAAGGTATTATCAAGCTACGGGCCGAAGGACTGTCGGCTCCTGCCAATGGAGGCTTGCGTAAATCCGGCCACGCGCCGGTTGCTGCCTAAGAAGTTGGAAACCTCGCCCGATAGGGCGGGGAGCAGTCACGAAAACTAAAGTAGTTGGAGTCTGGCTGGCCAATCACCTGCTCCGGCGCAGGTGGGAAGCCCTGCATCCAGCCTAAACGGTTAGGGTCAGAAGCTTCCGCGCTTAATACATCGGCTGCCCCCTGCTGAGTAGAAGCAGTAGCTGCCTCGCTTATCAATACAACAGGAAGCGTCAGCATCAGTAGCGACGTAAAACGGCTATTCAGCATTGGCATAAGCCACTCCTTGGTAATCGTTGCTACCGACACACATGCCGACAGTCATCTCAGTATAGCGAAAGAAATCCACCGACTTATCATCCAGACACTAAACCAGGCACTGAATACAAAAACGCCCGGCTAAATCGCCGGGCGTAAAAGCAAGTCAGGATTTCCAACAGCGTTTCAGCCTACCATTGATATTTAACACTCCCAATGACGCTGCGAGACTCACCGTAATAGCACCAATATTCACAGCTCGCTACGTACTCTTTATCGGTGAGGTTATTAACGTTTAGTTGGGCCTGCCAACCATCAGCAAACTCATAGCCCACCATCGCATCAACTAGCGTGTAGCTGCCTACGGCAGTGTTATCTGCCACACTGGTGTCTATTGTGCTACCTACATAACGCACACCACCTCCTAAGGTAACGCCCTTCAAGGCGCCACCGGTAAAGGCATAGTCCAGCCAGGTTGATGCCTGGTGACGTGGGATCAAGGGCGCCCGCTGATCATCTTCAAGGCGTGAATCGGTATAGGTATAAGCCGCCGTCACTTTTAAATCATCCGTTAGGTAACCAACCCCTTCCAACTCAAAGCCCTGAGAGGTTCGTTCACCTTCTTGCACCTGAAAGCCGCTCGGCGAGTTGATCAGCGTATTACTCTCTTGCAGGTCAAATACTGCGGCCGTGACATAGCCGTCCCAGCCAAAGGGCGCAACTTTGACCCCAGCTTCCCACTGGCGACCTTCGCGTGGCTCATAAAGATCACCATCGCTATCGACTCGACCCAACGGGTCAAAAGATTCGGTATAACTGATATAGGGGTTAACACCGTTTTCCCCCAAATACATCGCACCACCGGACCAGGATACTTGGTCATCGTCTGAGCGTTGCGTTGTTCCCGCGGTAACATTCGTGTTTTCGGTATCCGCCTGATCATAGCGAACCCCACCCAAAAGTACCCAACGGTCATCAATACGCAGTTGGTTTTGGGCGTACAAACCGGTTTGCTCTTTATCAATTTCGCGGGTTAACAAATCATCCTCCCCTACGGGCGTAAAGTTGCCGTAGGTGGGGTTGAAGATATCGATAGGATCACCAAAGGGGAATGGGTCAGCCTCTTGGCCACTCACCCCAAGGTTCTGATAATCCGCCCCCAGCAGCAGGGTATTTTCTGTACGATCAGTGTACCAAGTGCCCACCATACGGTTATCAACCGTCAAACTATCAATGGTGCCATCGCGGTACACATGCCCGCGTGCCGCTTGACGTTCATCAGCCATAAAGAAGGCGTACGTACTGCGCAGCTCTAAATCCAGTTCGCTGTAGCGTAAATCCTGCTCGAAGCGCCACGTATCATTAAGCTGATGGCGTAGTTCATAGCCTAACGCCCACTGGGTACGGTTATCCTTATCGTAACCCGGTTCACTCAGGTTGGTCTGGGGGTCGACACGGCCAAAGGGAGTGTCTTGGACCGTACCATAGGGCAGTTTGAAGGAGTTGACTGGAACACCGTCATCTTTCTGCACACTGGCCAAAAAAGTAACCGTCGTATCGTCACTTAAATCCACCGCCAAACTCGGCGCAAAGTAGTAACGCTCGTTGTTAGTCGCGTTCAGATCACCATCACGCTCTTTATAAAGGCCGACCAAACGGTAACGAACATTATCACTCTCGCCTACCGGGCCACTGGTATCAATGCCCACTTGACGATGATCGCGATTGCCAAACTGTATATTCACCTCGCCCTGAGGCGTTTCTGTTGGGCGCTTGCTAACCGCATTAATCAAGCCCCCAGGAGGCGCTTCGCCATAAAGAATAGACGATGGCCCTTTGAACACATCCACCCGCTCCAAGCCAAATGGCTCCGGCAGCCATTGGTAGAAGCCTTCACGATAGATCCGCAGGCCATCTTGGTAAGTAGACTGATCAAACCCACGCACCTTGAACCAATCAGTGTTGTTATCACTGCCGAAATGCCCCGAGAGTACACCGGCACGATAACGGAAGGTTTCATCGAGTTGCTGAACGTTGCGCGTTTCTAACTCCTCACGATCAACGCTGGATACAGGGCGCGGCGTTTCCACCAGCGGCGTTTCCACTTTTAGTGCAGTTGCGGTTACCACGACAGGATCGTTAGCAATTCGCTCTTCTTGAGCAAGTACCGCCAAAGGTGCAACGCTGAGCACTCCACTCAGCGATACCAACAGCGATCGGCGAACCGCCACAGTCAGCGGCGCGACAGAAAACGACATGGACGTAGGGAGCATAGCAAGGTCTCACGGGCATGAGGAGAAACATCGTTATAGTAAGGCGAATGATACGGATTTTTATTTGCATGCACAATAACGACAACGGTGCACGCCAATCACGCTTTTAAGCGAATGTTCCGTAGCAATCTAAAACAGCTAGAGATGCGGGAATAATCAATGAAGGCATTCTGAAATGTATTGTTAGCCGATAGTTGTGCCAAGACGACTGGACACTATCATCGCTGCTGATTGATAGGTTGTTACACAGCCTCAGACAGGAGCGCTATTTTAGCCAACATTGATGCAACTTTTAAGCTCACCGACGGCAATGCAACACAGCGGAATTGCCATCTGGTGCAGAGCCTTATTCAGCATTTTCCTTGTTGGACATTTCAAGCATCTAAGACGCCTGCATTAGTACTCATCCGAAAATATGAAACCCTTGCTGCAGCCTTCCGATGATAGCGAACAAACCGCTTCCCATGACCAGAGCGAGAAGGAACACTCCTGCAAGGAGACACACATAAAGCAATGTCCAAGAGCTGGCGGAGGCTGAATTCAACTGTTCGTTGGAAGCTTTAGTGGAGCAACGGTGGATTCGGCTCAAACTTCGCTCCACGCCGAGAGCAATGCCACCAATAACGCCAAACAGCAGCGCGACCGCAAAAGTGATGGCTCGGTACTGCTCATTAATACAACCATCCCACACCAGAATAGCACCGTTAGTCCAAGCTAATGCGGTGCCACCCCATGAGACTAGTTGGTAGATAAACCAAAGCGTATGGGTCATTGCTTGCTCGTACTATTGAGTTGCCTGCCACATATTAAAGATACACCTTTTTACATACCCAGAATGATCCCGACGATGCCAGTCAGATAGTTATCATGACATTTCTCAACGAAAACCTGGTGGATCAACTGCTTCTCACGAGCTAATATAGGCCTCTTCAAAGGAGGACGACCTCCCCCATCTTGGGCAATAATGACCAGGACGACCTGGCCCCGTTAGATTCCGGAGGGGTCCATGCCTTGGTTCTATCTTCTCGTTGCCGGTGTTCTTGAAGTTGTATGGGCTTACACAATGAAGCAATCTCATGGCTTCAGTCGGCTCATACCATCAGTCATCACAATCTCAGCGATGGTGGCCAGCTTCTGGCTGTTAGCCGTTGCCATGCGAACTATTCCGCTCGGAACGGCCTATACGATCTGGACTGGCATAGGGGCTGTCGGGGCGTTTCTGGTCGGAATTGCCTTTTTGGCTGAGCCGGTTAGTACATCAAGAATCATTGCTATGATTCTGATTGTTTCAGGATTGATATTGATGAAGTTATCAAGCACCTGACACTGAGTTGTTTAACGGTGGATCTCGCTGCTGGCATTATTAACCTATCGAGTTATAAAGTAAGGCACTTCAAATCCACCGACGACGAATGCACTTCCAGGTGAGTGTGCCCGATCCCATCGCGTGCTTGTAATGTGGCGTGCCGATGGCGTTTGTGCGGCTCGGCAAGCGGGTCACCCTCAGGGTGCCCCCTCACCGGTAGACCTGCCTAGCCTGCAAGATCACTTATTGAGCCCAGCGAGAGCCCCGCCACAACGACTGTATGGGAGCACCTATAATGGTGGCCGCAAGAACGAAAGAATCAATCTCACGGTTCAAGGAGCAATGAGAACTGCGGTGCAAGAAAATGCCAACAACGTCGAATGCTAAAACATGCGTTGACACTTTATGGACACTTTGAAGAAAAAGTACAGCTAGGAAGAAATAAAGCGAGGATAATCCATTGAAAAATGGTGGGCCCAGTAGGACTTGAACCTACGACCAAGGGATTATGAGTTCGCTTTTAAAACAATAAGTTACTGACATCCAAGGAAAAGCAACCGTAATCGAGCGAAAGGTACAGTCCTTTGGAATCAGTAGGTTAGCGAAATTTGAGGATAGCACAGGAAGCTGGTGTGTGTACCACGAGTGTACTGCTGGATGATCGAAACAATGAATAAAAGTTAACAGCGTGATGTTGTATAAAGAATAAGACTGGGAGGGAGGGAGGGAGGGAGCGACCCTCCCAGCACTCCCAATCACTGATTGTGATAAGATGGCATTCGCTTGGTAGTCAACAAATTGCGCCCCAGCGTTAGTTATATATTCATATCTTCCTACTGGTACCAATGAAGCGGGATTAGTGCCTCATCCCCTCGCCACTTATTATCAACTACAGCGTCTTGAAACCACTTCGCATCAATATCGGCATGATCTGTAATAATAACCTGGAGTCCGGGCGATAATTCACCCACAGTCTTGAAGATCCACTCGAACATTTTTCTTACGGCCTCACGATCTTCATCTTTTTCTATTTCATCAAGACTACCAGTTACTGATTTTTCTGAAGGGAAATATACCTGTGTTGGCTGATCAAAAAAAATAAACCTCCCAACTGGCCTATTTTGCTCTATAAACCACTTAGCTAGAGCAAGATACGCAACCAAATGATAGCCAATCCAATTCTCGCCGCTTCCCATACGATTTAGAGGTGTTCGCCCCATAGGAGTTTCTGCAACCACAGTGAGCGCCGATGCATCCAACCTGATAGGATACTCACTATGCTCAAGCCCTAGCTCTCTCGCCCACCTTGTCATATCTTCACTTACACAGCTTAGCTGTGAGTCTAATCTTTCTTTAAGAAGGGCAGGGTCAAGCTTTTCTTCAAGAGAAGAAATTTCACCAGTGAGTGTTTCAAGATGAGATTTAAGAGACGGCAAATCCTCTTCACCGAAGTCCACACTTTCAACATACAAGGATATACGTCCAGCTACACGGGAACGCCTTTCATCTAAGGCCGCCTTCTCTAAAGCATCTGCTTCTTGCTGCCGCATTGCCTCAAGAGCCCCTCTATACCTCTTTATCTCTTGAGCAAGCTGTGCATCCTTTTCCCGCAAACTACTGATATAGGAGGCAAGTCTAGGGCGGTTACGATTCACACCCTCTAGCTTGTCACTGAGACTATTAATTGACTTATAAATAATAGATTCAACTGAATCTTCTTCACCAATCTCGCCATCTGATGCAACAAGACGTGACTTAGAATCTTTATATAAACCAATAGACTTTAACCTAAGATATTGCTCTTGTATCGCCCCCTCAAAGCCACTCATAGTCGAAGAATAATTTTCAGCATCTTTAAGCTTTGCACGAACTAACTTTTTCTCCTCAGTCAATTTTTTATACTTTAACTCGATATCCAAATAACCACCATCCTCTATTTCCTGTTCTTCTATTACTTTTTGTCTCCCATAAGCAATATGTTTTAACGCGTCAATCAATTGATCATCACCAGCCACTACATTAGCTGTAGCCAATCCAAAGTTGGCTGCTTCTGCAAGAAGAGCATAACCTCTCTGCAAGCCATCTCCTCTTAGGCTCTCAACTTCCTTAATACGTTTAAGTAGCCTCGTACGTTCACGCTTTAAACTCCTAAGATTATCCAACTCTGCTAGCCTGTCATCCTCAGCTGCTCCCATAAAATAGGGAAGCGTATCTTTAATAGCCTGTGGGATATGTGGCTCAGCTTGACGATGAAAAAGTGTTCGTTTATTGGCTATCTCATCCTGACTCTGGAAGAGATAAAAACGAGAATGCTTGAAACCTATGTGAATATTGTTACGAGTCTGATTTTCAGGAACTTCAGTGACATTCTCAGCTATTCCAACCTTGCTCGTCAAAAATTTCACAACGGCATCAACATTGGTTGAACTTTCAAGCTCACCAAAACTTGGCATGCTCACTTCTTTAGCGACTAACAAGTGGCATGACGTGCTTGACTTTTTCCCTTCGAGAGGTGCTGAACGTGCAATAAATACTTGAGAATCTGGAAACTGTAGCTTTACAGCATACCAAGACACTGTCTCAGTGATACGCCCTTTCGCAACATTACATTCACTGGATCCAAGACAATATTCGACTATGTCTATTAGTGAAGATTTACCTTTTTTAGAGGCACCTGTTATGATATTAACCTTGTGCGTATTTAATATGACATCACGGCGCTCATGGTTTTTTCCGTAAAGCGATATGGCTTTTATTTGCATACTCATGGCTTAACACCGAATTGGGCATATATTGTTTCAGCTGATTGCGCGTGAGCAAACCACTTTCCTAGAAACCGAGAAGCTTTTAAAGCACTTTTCATATCATGACTTTGGTTAAAAAGCCCGGGATTAGCTGGTAAAGACTCCTCTCCCAAAAGGAAGCTTCCCGAGCTAGAAAGTCGTATCAAGTCATACGCAAACAAGAATTCGAAAGCAGATCTAACTATAGGCATATAGGACTCAGCCTGCAGAGAAAAGGTAGTTAAAAGTCCTTCATTACTCGCAACCCAAGATGAAATTGGAGTTCTATAAGTACTTGGCAACATTCTATTAATAGAAACATTGAGAGACATAGGTATCAATATAAACGGAAGTGCGCAATGCATACCAGAACTATCAACTGAACAAAACTCTCTAACACCGTGATATAAATTAAACCCAGTGAAAGCAGGATTAAACAATGAAAATTCTTCTTCAGAAAACAGCTCTTCATTGTGCATCATGCAACTCCCTCACTCTTGCCTGACCCACAATGACTTTGATAATCCGGGTGCCACCCTATTGCCAAGTCATCAGCCAAAGTATTGTAACTACCCCTGGCAACATAAGGCTCAGAAAATTCAGCCCGGATAGGAATCACCGCCTCCAACTGACATTTTGAATACAGCTTTGTACCAAAATTCACCATTTGTTGTTCTTGTGAAAAGTCATACTCCATCTCTAACAAACCATAATAGTTCTCCCACTCATCCTTCAGCCTATCTAGATATTTCTTTATTTCTCCGGGGCGTAAAAGATTATCTTTAGACCAGCGTGATCTTTGCTCATAAGCACGATAGAAATTTATAACAGCAGTCGTCAAAACTCTGTTATTAGCCCCAATCAAGCGCAACTGCTCTAAGAATCTCCTTGCATCTCCATCAAGATCTATATTAGTAGGAATAGCATCACTAAAGTCTGCCGGCAAATTGCTTGGCAAGAACTGGTTTCTTAAATCGTCCATCACAACTAAAACTTCGCTCAAACAAATAACATCTTCATCACTTGAGCAAAATATATCAATAATACGCGAAAACCATTTTCCCTCAAGCCGCGTCAGAAACGGGTCGACATAGTCAGCAAACACTGCTGACCTTAGTTTTTTAAGCAGAAGATGCCTAATATCCACTATGCTTGGCGAAGAACCAATGATATAAATCGAACTGACTAGCTTGTTTTGCTGCCATGGCTCAAGAGAACAAAAAGCCTCATAAGCTTTTTTGTTTGTTTCGCTTTTCGTTTCCTGAGAAATACTCCTCATTCTTTCTAGAGCCAAGCCTGGGTTGCGCTTACCTTTATCACAGCTCAAAAACTCTGCAATGGTAGATTCTGCAGCCACTTCTGTTGTTACAAGAGAAAACACTGCGCTCTCAAATTCATTTGAGGTCGCTACAAACTCAGACCATACTCTGACTGTCTTCCAGATATCTTGACTACGGTCTGTTATATTCCCCGCTTTCGTATGATGCTTCATTTGAAGCAGTTCAGATGGCGTGCCCGACTCTTCAAACGCGACATCATCAAGCTTTTCTATGGAAATGAAACAGTTGTCCGGATCATCAACATCATCAATTTTTTTTAAAGCCAACAACAAAGCATATCTAACTTGATAAAGATATCCGACAAAAGAAGATGTTGCATCGAAGCTCGTAAGATCACTCACCATTCACCCCTGTCAAGTTTTATGCGCCTGATAACAAGCCTTTACTCGAACTTAAATCAGCGACTCATTAACTTGGCTTTTCATTTCGTCCTTATCACTATGCAAAGGCTGAAGGATCAAAAGTGCAAATCTTCAGCCTCCAGCAGCGGCATGCTGAGCTTCTCGTGGTCGCTCACCTCGGCGCCGTAGAGATCTTTGAGCCAGTCGATAGTCCCGGCCAGGCGCTGCTTCTCGGGATCGTGGGGCTTGCCAGAGCGGACATCGTTGACCGAGGTAAGGCAAGCCTCTTCCAGGAGCAGGCGTTCCTCCTCACGCTTGATGAGGCGATAGTGGGGCAATTCCAGCCAGCTGACGTACTCCCAGCCGCCGGCAGACATGGCCTTGGTAATGTCCCACTGAAACTGAGCTTCCCTGTTGTTCGCCATATCATCGCCTGCGCCTAGCGTAATTATGAGTAACAGCTTAGCGTTTAAAGGATATAAGGAGAAGTCTACTTAAGACGGTACGTCGCAGGGCTATTGGGCGTTAGCTACTAAGACTACCCAGCGCCTGCTCCAGGAGCGCTAGTGACTGACGATGCTTGTCAGCCCCCATCTTCTGGATATTGGCGAGCTTCCAGCGCACGGCAGGCAGCCGTTCGACGCTTGGCAGCGGAATCAGCGCCCAGTCAGGCGTTCCCTGCTTGAAGGACAGAAGAAAGCGAACATCTTCATCCGTCATCAGCTGCCCCAGCCGCGACAGCAGCTCATCACGGACGCTCTCCAGCTCCTGCAAAGGAAGATCAACCCTGGCCATCCCGACAAACTCCTGTCGGTAGACATCGCCCAGTGGTTTCAGCCTAGGGTTGATCACTTCGTTCAAGGGCCTGGGATGCCCCAGCAGATAGACCAGGAAGCCTTCGAATACGCTTCTATCCAGACCGCCCTGGTTCAGCAACAGCTTCACATCGAAAAGGTCCCGGGGGTGCTGGCGATCCAGCGCGGCGCAGATCTTGCCGCCATACAGGTCCGGCAGTGACACCACCTGCACCGTCGCAAAGCCGTACTCGTCCTCCACGGCTTCAACGACATCGCGCTCCTGGGGCGGGTGCAGAGTGCCACGCAGTACTGGCGATACCTCCACCTTCACCTGGCTACGCCCCCTGCGCACCAGGATTCTCAGCTCGTCTCGGCGATTATCCTGAAGCTCGGCTCGCACGCCTGGCAGCCGCGCAGTGAAGGTCCCTGTCAGTCGCTGCAGCGCCTCGCGACAGCGTCGCAGGGCTTCCTCACGGGGCTCCAGCGGCAGGTAGGCTAGGTCGATATCGACCGATAGACGGGGTAATGGCTGCACGAATAGGTTGATGGCCGTACCGCCCTTCAGGGCGAAGCACTGCTCATCATTGAGAAACGGCAGCAGCGAGACCAGCAGCCTGACCTGTTCGTGGTAGCGAGCTTCAATCGGCATGCAGGAATGCCTCCGGCACCGTAACGTGATATTCCCTGTCCAGCTTGCCGCCCTGGTAGAGCTGCCGCTTGCCTCTGCCGAGGTCCAGTCGGTCTGGTGCCAGCCGACCGTACCAGGCATGCCCGGCGTGGCGAGCCAGTACCAGGAAGGCCCGCTTGGTTCTCACCGAACGGCACCCCTCCAGCAATGCCTGCAGCCGACGCGGACGCAGCGTATTGAGCCCGCCGAAGGTGTCGACCAGCTCACTGCCGAACAGCAGCGCATTCGGCGTCACGGCGACCCACTCCAGCACCGCTCGCTCGGGGGTCGATACCTGCAAGCTGAAGGCCCTGCCATCCGGCGCGTAGTCCGTGAAGCTGCCGGGAAGCTGTACCGGCAGGCCCTTTTCGGAGTGGAGCACCATCCGCCCTGTCCATTTGGCATCACTCAACCACCGGGGCAGCCGAACGGCTTCCTTGCCATACAGATACGTTGTGCTCTCCCCCATGGGCAGATAATGGGCAAAGCCATGCAGTGCCAGGGCCGTCTGGCCACCGGGCCAAAGCGGTGGTAAACCCGTGTCGTCGCCCGTCTGCAGGGCGAAGACAGCGCTCTCCCAGGTAAGAGGCTCCCCCGCTTGGCAGTAGGCGCCGTGCCCCACGCGTTGCAGCCAGCCACTGCTGGCCAGCTTACGCGCCTGATCAGATGTGACGCCGTGTGACGCCAGCCAAGCGGTCGTCACCACGGCGCCATACGGGATCTTGTGCAGCAATTGGTTTATTTTCACGTGAAAAAGCGGCCTTAAACTCCGTCTTCAGAGTAAAGAATAAACCACACTGGTTTATCTTCAAGCACAAAATCGCCATTCATGGCCGCTTTTAGAGCAGAATTTAAACTGGTAGCTGAATCTCTATCTCTTTTTGAACCCAAAGGAAGCCCCACCACAACGATTGCAAGATCAGTTCAGTAGCTAGGGGCATCTAATAGTGGTGGTTCTGTCCACTTCCCCTAAACTGAGACAGACTTAATTGGAGTTTTCTGCAATGATTAATGCAGGAGACGACAATGAAAAAATCACGCTTTACTGAATCACAGATCATCGCTGTATTGAAAGAAGTCGATG
>Ga0208014_1000875_pt1 | contig 10886 bp, 10 predicted proteins | sample 25_taG_FD_184099 | JGI IMG/M metagenome (GOLD analysis project Ga0208014, IMG submission 184099) | Marine viral communities from Cariaco Basin, Caribbean Sea - 25_WHOI_OMZ (SPAdes) (version 2) | ecosystem: Environmental > Aquatic > Marine > Oceanic | place: Caribbean Sea: Cariaco Basin...
CAGATTTCCATCAGCACCACCGGACGGCGCTCTTCACCACCGGCACCGCGAATAATCACATCGCGATAGAGCGGGCGCTCGAACTTGCGCGACACTTTTTCGTCTTCGTCCTGGTCTTCCACGTTCACTTCAAAGCGCACCCACTCCTCGCCGTCTTTTTCAAAACGTTCAATGTTGCGGGCGTGCAGGGAAGACGTGAGGGCACCGGTGTCGAGTTTGCTTTTCACTTTCACGCCCCAGGGTTCCAGCGTGGCGTTTTCGATCCAACCGAACACATGCTGAATTTCCACATTGCTCGCGTGGCTGGCCGTGAAGGTGAAAAGCAGACTCAGAGCTATCAGAATACGTCGCATGGTTATCCTCTTTAATCGTATCGGTTCTTGGATCCTGAGACCCGGGCGGATCACGGGCGTTCCCGTAACCCGAGCACCCGACGCCGCATGTCCTGCGACGCCACCTGGTCGGCGGTTACCGCTTCGCCCACGTTGAGCTTCACGCGGGACCAGAAACGCTTCGGCAGCCGGGTCAACGCCGGGCCGCCCTTGTGGCTGAAGAAGCTACCCCATAGACCGGAGAGTGCCATGGGAATTACCGGAACCCGATTTTCATTTACAATTTTTTCCATCCCGGTTTTGAATTCCGCCAGCTCACCGTCCCGGGTCAGCTTGCCTTCCGGGAAGATGCACACCACCTGGCCGTCCGCCAGTTCCTCGTTGATGCGCTCGAACGCCTGCTGGTAAATCTCCGGATTACGCTCCTTGGAATCGATCGGAATCGCCTTGCCGGTTCGGAAGATATAGTTCATCAACGGCAAATCGTAGATCGGCTTGGCCATCACGAACCGCACCGGCCGGCGCACGGCGCCGCCCAGCAGCAACGCATCCACATAGCTGACGTGGTTGCACACCAGCAGGCAGGGGCCTTCGTCCGGAATGTTCTCCATGCCCTGTTCCTTGATGCGGTACAGCACATTGGTGAGCATCCACACCAGCAGGCGGATCAGGAACTCCGGCACCCGGGTGTAGATGTAGGCGGCCACCAACACATTGGCCAGCGACAGCACCAGGAAGAACTCCGGTACCGTGAGATCGAGTACGCCGACCAGCACGATACCCGCCACCGCCGAACCCACCATGAACAGGGAATTGAGAATATTGTTGGCGGCGATGATGCGCGCCAGGTGGCTGGGGTTGGAACGCTGCTGGATCAGCGCGAACAGCGGCACGATATAGAAGCCGCCGAACACCCCGATGCCGAGCAGATCCACCATCACCCGCCAGCCGGCCGGCTGTTGCAGGAAAGCGTCGATGTCCACCGACACATCCTTGGGCAGGCCGGCGTAGGAGAAGAACAGGTCAATGCCGAAGGCGCTCAACCCGATTGAACCCAGCGGCACCAGGCCCAGCTCCACGCGGTGGCCGGACATCTTCTCGCACAGGTAGGAGCCCAGCCCGATGCCCACGGAAAAGGTGCCCAGCAGCAAGGCATAGAGGCCGTCGGTGCCGAGCAGATAGTCGTCCACGTAGACCTTGAGCTGGGTGGTGTAGGCGGCGCCGAGAAACCAGAACCAGCAAATGCCCAGCACGCACATCCACACCGATTTCACCTCCCGTGCGTAGCCGACGATATGCCAGGTTTCCCGCCACAGATTCCAGTTGATCTTCATCCCAGGGTCGGCGGCCGGCGCCTTGGGAATGCCACGGGCGGCCAGATACCCCAGCGCCGCCAGGCCCACCACCACCGCGGACACGATCAGCGGGTCGGCGGCGTCCATTTTCAGCAGCACCCCGGAAATCGAGCCGAGCAGAATCGCCAGAAAGGTGCCCATTTCCACCAGAGCGTTGCCGGACACCAGCTCCCGGGACGGCAAGTGCTGGGGAATGATCGAGTACTTGATGGGGCCGAAGAAGGTGGACTGCAGGCCCATGCAGAACAGCACCGCCAGAAGGAAATAGACGGCGTTGAAGAAAAAGCCCACCGCCGCGAACGTCATGATGAAGATTTCCACCAGCTTGATGCGCCGCACCAGCATGGCCCGGTCGTACTTGTCGGCGAGCTGCCCGGCCAGCGCCGAGAACAGGAAGAACGGCAGGATGAACAACGCCAGGGCCACGTTGTTCAGGGTGTTCACCTCGGTGCCGGCGACCACCCCGGAGGCGATCAGCAGAATCAGCGCCTGGCGGAACACGTTGTCGTTGAAGGCACCCAGAAACTGGGTAAAGAAAAAAGGCCCGAAGCGGCGTTTTACCAGCAGTGAAAAAACACTGGTACTCATGGCGTCTCTCCGTGTCGCGGGGCACCGCCCCGGTGAATGGGTGCCCCCGGCCGGTGGCCGATCACACGGGCGGGATTGCCGGCGACGATGGTCCAGGCGGGCACGTCGCGGGTGACCACCGCCCCCATGCCCACCACCGCATGGTCGCCGATGGTGACGCCGTCGACCACGCCCACCCGGGCGCCCAGCCAGACATCGCGGCCGATGCGGATGCCCCGGGAACGGACCGGCTGTTCACGCACCAGCGCGGCCGCGTCCATACCGTGGTCGAAGGCGTATAAGGTACAGTAGGCGGCGACGCGGGTATGGTCACCGATCTCAATCCCGGCGGCGCCCCCCTCGAGGGTTACATGGTGGTTGAGGCTGACCGAGGCGCCCAGACGCAGCGGGCCGTGCAATACACAGTCCGCGGCGATGTGGCTGCCGTCGCCGACGTGGATATCCCGGCCGGGTTCCGCGAACAGCCGGGCCTGGGGCGCCACAAAACAGTGCACGCCGAAGTGCACGGTCTCCAGAATGGACCATTGCCGCTGCAGCTCGGCCTGCCAGGGCGCGGCCCAATCGCGGTGGCGGGGCTTGAGACGCGGGTACAGCCAGGGCATGTAAGCGAGCCGCAGTTTGTGCTGCTCACGGTAAAAATCGCTCATTACGGGCTCGTTCTTCTAGCGGCGCGGTCCAGCGGGCATGCTACACCAATTCATCGAAAGGGAAGGAAAGCTATGAAACGGGTTCTACTCGCCGGCGCGGCGCTGTTCACACTCACCGCCTGCCAGAACATGGACGCCCTGGCGCCGTGGATCGAGCAGGGCAACCAGGCCGCCAAAGCCGCCGGCTACGACACCGACAGCCGCCTGGCCGGGGCGATCAAGGAGACGCTGTCGATCAGCTCGGACCGGGCCACCAGCAAACTCTCCAGCAGCGGCGCCTTCGACCTGCCGCTGCCCGCCAGGGTGGAATCGGTGGCCGGCAATCTCGAACGTATCGGCCTGGGGCGCTACGTGGACCAGGTCCGCGACGCCATGAACCGGGGCGCCGAGAACGCCGCCGCGGAAGCCGCGCCGGTGTTCAAGAACGCGATCCAGGAGATGACGGTGACCGACGCCCTGGGCATCGTGCGCGGCGGCGACACCGCCGCCACCGATTACTTTCGCGGCCGCACCGAAGCCAGCCTCACCGAGCGGTACCGGCCGATCATCGAAAGCAGCCTTCGGGAAACCGGCTTCTACGACCAGTACCGGACGTTGCTGAACGCCTATAACCGCCTGCCGATGGCCGACAAACCGGACCTGAATCTGGAAAACTACGTGATCGACACCAGCCTGGAGCGGCTGTACACGGAGATCGGCACCCAGGAAGCCCTGATCCGGCAGGATCCGGTGAGCCGGGGCAGCGCGCTGATCGGCGCGGTGTTCGGCGGCCAGGACTAAGGCGCCCCTGAACCGCTACGCCGCCGCCGGCACCGCCTGGTTGGCGAAATGCGCCAGCACCGCACCGGCCTGGGGGCACTCGCGGACGCTGGGCAGCAGGTCGTCCACCTGTTGGTCGCTGAGCTGCTGCCCGCGCATCGCCTGCAGATAGGCCCGCGTCACATCGGCGCTGAATTCCGGATGGAACTGGCAGCCCCAGGCGCCGTGACCGTAGCGGAACGCCTGGCAGCTTCCGTGCCCGTTGCTGGCCAGCACCTCGACGCCGGCGGGCGCGGTGAGCACCGATTGGCGGTGCATCATCTGCGCCCAGGGCTGATCGCAGAACGCCGCCAGCAAGGGGTCGCCGCGGGCCGCGCTGGTGGTGCGCAACGCCACGGTCCCCACTTCCATGCCCTGGGGGTGATCACCCACTTCGCCGCCCAGGGTGTGGGCGAGAAGCTGGTGCCCGAAGCAGATGCCCAGCAGCGGCGGTGCCTCGGCCAGTTGCAGGGTGGCTTCCAGCCAGTGCATCAGGTGTCGCATCCAGCCGGCTTCGTCCGTGACCATGTGATGGGAACCGGTGATCACCACGCCGCTGAAGCCCGCCGCGCCCGGCAGGGACTGGCCGTCACGGGCGTCCACCACGGTCACCGGGGCCTGGTCACCGAGACCCTGCCGGATCCAGTCGGGGAAATCGCCGTAATGCCGTTGCAGGGCGGGGTAGGTGCTACCGGTTTGCAGAATCAATAGTGGTTTCATGGGGCCTCCGTTCCCCCGATACACAGCAAGTGCCGTACCAGCTTCGGGCGCCGTTTGTAAAAGTGGGTTGAGGCTGTGACCGGGGTCAAGCCAGCTGGCGGTGCCGGGGGCAGCTGACCAGATGATCGTTGACCAGGCCGGCGGCCTGCATGAAGGCGTACATGATGGTCGGGCCGACGAAACGGAAGCCCTGTTTCTTGAGCGCCTTGCTGAGCGCCTCGGCTTCGGGGGTCACCGCCGGCACCTCGGAGAGGGAGCGGAAGCGGTTGATGCGCGGCTCGCCGTCGACGAAATCCCAGACGAAACTGTCCAGGCTGGTGCCGGCGTCGCGCAGGTCGAGATAGGCGCGGGCGTTGCCCACCGCGGCGCCCATTTTCAGACGGTTGCGGATCAGGCCGCTGTCCTGGAGCAAGGCGGCGATTTTGGCGTCGTCGTAGCGGGCGATTTTCTCCGGGTCGAAGCCGTCCATCGCCTTGCGGTAGTTTTCCCGCTTTCGCAACACGGTGATCCAGCTCAGACCCGCCTGGGCGCCCTCGAGAATCAGGAACTCAAACAGACGGCGGTCGTCGTGCTCGGGCACGCCCCACTCTTGGTCGTGGTAGGCCACGTACAGCGGATCCGTGCCGCACCAGGGACAACGCTCCATGGTCAAACCCCCGTGTTTCCAGGCGTATCGGTGGGTAGCACGGTATCACCGGCCCCTGGGGGACGCTATACTTGCCCCTTTATTTTCACAGAGCTTGGAAGAACGGGAACCACCATGGCGGATCAACCGCAAGCGGATACAAGCACCTTCCAGGGCCTGATTCTGGCCCTGCAACAGTACTGGGCGGAGCAGGGCTGCGTGATCGTCCAGCCCCTGGATATGGAAGTGGGGGCGGGCACCTTCCACCCCAGCACCTTCCTGCGCGCGATCGGCCCGGAAAACTGGAACAGCGCCTACGTGCAGCCGTCCCGACGGCCCACCGACGGCCGCTACGGCGAGAACCCCAACCGGCTGCAGCATTACTACCAGTTCCAGGTGGTGCTCAAGCCGTCGCCGGACAACATCCAGGAGCTGTATCTGGATTCCCTGCGCCGCCTCGGTTTCGATCCGCTCACCCATGACATCCGCTTCGTGGAAGACAACTGGGAATCGCCCACCCTGGGCGCCTGGGGCCTGGGCTGGGAAATCTGGCTGGACGGCATGGAGGTGACCCAGTTCACCTACTTCCAGCAGGTCGGCGGCATCGACTGCTACCCGGTCACCGGCGAGATCACCTACGGCCTGGAACGGCTCGCCATGTACCTGCAGAACGTGGACTCGGTGTACGACCTGGTGTGGTCCGACGGCCCCTTCGGCAAGGTCACCTACGGCGACGTCTTCCTGCAGAACGAGGTGGAGATGTCCACCTTCAACTTCGAACACGCCAACGTGGAAGCCCTGTTCAACCAGTTCGACCTGTTCGAGGCGGAATCCGGCAAGCTGATCGAGGCCGGGCTGCCGCTGCCCGCCTACGAGTACGTGCTCAAGGCCTCCCACACTTTCAATCTGCTGGACGCCCGCAAGGCGATTTCGGTCACCGAGCGGCAGCGCTTCATTCTGCGCGTGCGCACCCTGGCCCGGGCCGTGGCCCAGGCCTATTTCGACGCCCGCCGCGCGCTGGGCTTTCCGATGGCCGCCGACGACATCCGCCAGGAAGTGGAGGCGCAGCTGCAGCAACAGGACGATAAAGCCGCCAAGAAACAGAAAGGGGGCAAGTAATCATGGCGAACGATATGGCCAAGCGGGATTTGTTGATTGAACTGGGTACCGAAGAGCTGCCCCCCAAGGCTCTGCCGGATCTGAGCGCCGCCCTCACCGAGGAACTGGTGCGCCAGCTGGACGACGCCGGCCTGGCGCACGGGGCGGTGGAAAGCTTCGCCGCGCCGCGCCGTCTGGCGGTGCTGGTGCGCGATCTGGCCGACAAGCAGGCGGATCGCCAGGTGGAACGCCTCGGCCCGGCCTTGCAGGCCGCCTACGACGCCGACGGCAAACCCACCAAGGCCGCCGAAGGCTTCGCCGCCTCCGTGGGCCTGAGCGTGGACCAGCTGGACCGCCGCGACACCGACAAGGGCGAGCGGCTGTTCGCCCAGCTCACCGAAGCCGGCCGGCCCACCGTGGAGCTGGTGCCGGACTTTCTCGCCCAGGCGGTCAACAAGCTGCCGATTCCCAAGCGCATGCGCTGGGGGCGCCGCAAGGTGCAGTTCGTGCGCCCGGTGCACTGGCTGGTGGCGCTCTACGGCAGCGACGTGATCGATTTCGAATTGCTCGATCAGCGCGCCGGACGCACCTCCCGGGGCCACCGCTTCCACGCGCCGGACGCCATCGAGTTGAGCGAAGCGGGCGACTACGCCACCCGTCTGGAGCAGGACGGCAAGGTGATCGCCGACTTCCCGCGCCGCCGGGAAATGATTCGCCAGCAGGCCGAGCAGGCCGGCCGCGACGCCGGCGGCCGGGCCCATCTGGACGAGGATCTGCTCGACGAGGTCACCGCCCTGGTGGAGTGGCCGGTGGCCCTGGCCGGCCGGTTCGACGACGACTTCCTGCGCGTGCCCCAGGAAGCCTTGATCACCGCCATGGAAGAGCACCAGAAGTATTTCCCGGTGCTCGACGCCAACGGCAAGCTGACCCCGCATTTCATCACCATCAGTAATATCGAATCCCGCGATCCGCAGAAGGTGATCGCCGGCAACGAGAAGGTGATCCGCCCGCGCCTGGCCGACGCCGCCTTCTTCTACGACAACGACTGCCGCAAGCCCCTGGAACAGCACGCCCAGGGCCTCGCCCAGGTGGTGTTCCAGCAGAAGCTGGGCACTCTGGCGGACAAGTGCGACCGCATCGGCTGGCTGGCCGGCGAGATCGCCGACCGCATCGGCGGCGACGCCAACCTGGCGCGCCGCGCCGGCGCCCTCAGCAAGGCGGATCTGAACAGCGAGATGGTGTACGAGTTCGACACCATGCAGGGCGTGATGGGCTATTACCTGGCCCGCAATGAAGGTCTGCCCGAAGAGCTGGCCCAGGCGCTGCACGAGCAGTATTTGCCGCGCTTCGCCGGCGACGGGCTGCCGCGCACCAAAACCGGCCAGGCGGTGTCCCTGGCGGACAAGATCGACACCCTGGTGGGCATCTTCGGCATCGGCCAGAAGCCCTCCGGCACCAAGGACCCCTACGCGCTGCGCCGCGCCACCCTGGGCATCCTGCGCATCATCATCGACAACCAGCTGCCGCTGGACCTGCGCGACCTGCTCGACCAGGCGGCGGTGGCCCTCGGCCAGCGCATCGACGCCGACCGGGTGGACGAGGCCTTCGACTTCGTCAAAGGCCGCTACCGCGCCATGTACCAGGAGCAGGGCTTCGCCACGCCGGTGATCCTGTCGGTGCTGGCCCTCGACGAAGCCTGCCGCCGGCCGCTGGATTTCGACCGCCGGGTGCGGGCGGTGGCGGCGTTCCAGAACCGCGACGAAGCCCAGGCCCTGGCGGCCGCCAACAAGCGCGTCTCCAACATCCTCGCCAAGCTCGACAAGGCGCCGCCGGAAGAGATCGACGGTGCCCTGCTGGAGGAAGAGGCGGAGCAGACCCTCACCGACATGGTGGTGGACGCCTACGCCCGCTCCGAGCCGTTGCTGGAAGAGGGCAACTACGAAGCGGTGCTGGCACTGCTCGCCGAACTGCGCGAGCCGGTGGACGCCTTCTTCGACCAGGTGATGGTGATGGCCGAGGACCCGGCGGTGCGCGACAACCGCCTGGCGCTGCTCACCTTCCTGCGTGACCTGTTCCTCAACGTGGCCGACATCAGTCTGCTGCAGGAATAGGAGCGTTCTACCCATTTAGCGGCTTCGTAGCGCGGTTCGCTCTCGGTGCCGGTGTCCAGGACCCGCCGTGAATCCATCCCTGGAGGCTTGTGTTCGGCTCCCTGCCTCACACAGTCCTGGACACCGGCACCGAGATCGAACCTCCATTGGGAGCACACCGCAATGGGCGTCTACGAAGCAAGATTTGTGGGGCTTGGCCCTTGAGAAGTTCTCACCTCGGCGCCACTGCATAGGGTAATTCCGCTTAACTCGAAGGAGTCCCCATGCGCATTGACCTCTCAGGCAAGAAAGCGATCGTTTCCGGCTCCACCGCCGGTATTGGTTTCGGTATCGCCCGCGGCCTGGCCCTGGCCGGCGCGGACGTGGTGATTACCGGCCGCACCCAGGAACGGGTGGACCAGGCGATCGACGCTCTCAAGCAGGAGACCAAGAGCGACGGCATCGCCGGCATCGCCGCCGATCTGGGGCGGGCCGACGGCTGCCAGGCACTGATCGACGCCCATCCGGACGCGGATATCCTGGTCAATAACGTGGGCATCTTCGAGCCCAAGGGCTTCTTCGATATCGACGACGACGACTGGGAGCGGTTCTTCCAGATCAACGTGATGAGCGCGGTGCGGCTGTCCCGCCACTATGCCCGGGGCATGCGCGACCGGGGTTGGGGCCGCATTCAGTTCCTGTCCAGCGAATCGGCGCTGAATATTCCCACCGAAATGGTCCACTACGGCATGACCAAAACCGCCGTGCAGTCCATTTCCCGGGGCCTGGCCAAGGTGCTGGCCGGTACCGGTGTCACGGTGAACGCCATCCTGCCCGGGCCGACCCGCTCCGAGGGCGTGCGCAAGATGCTGAAGAGCATGGCGGAGCAGCGCGGCCTGTCCGAGCAGGAAATGGAGAAGCAGTTTATCCAGGAAGCGCGCCCCAGCTCGATCATCCAGCGGGTGGCCGAAGTGGAAGAGGTGGCCAATATGTCGGTGTACGCGGCCTCGCCCCAGGCGTCCGCCACCACCGGGGCGGCCCTGCGGGTGGAAGGCGGAATCGTCGACACCATGGCCTGATACGGTGCCCGGGCCTGATATACTGCCGCCCATGAACGCATCCAAACTGGTTATTCTCGACCGCGACGGGGTGATTAACGAAGACTCCGACGCCTACATCAAAACCCCCGAGGAGTGGCGCCCGCTGCCCGGCAGCGCGGCCGCCATCGCCCGGCTTAACCACGCCGGGTACCGCGTGGTGGTGGCCACCAACCAATCCGGGCTGGCACGGGGCTATTTCGATCAGGCCGGCCTGGCCGCCATTCACCGCACCATGGCGGCCCACCTGGAGGGCGCCGGGGCCCGGCTTTCCGGCGTGTTTTTCTGTCCCCACGGCCCGGACGACGGCTGCGCCTGCCGCAAACCGTTGCCGGGACTGATCGACCAAATTGTTGCCGAGTATGGCGATGTCACCGGTGTCCCCATGGTTGGTGATAGTCTGAGGGACCTGGAAGCCGGCGTCGCGCGCGGCTGCCGCCCGGTGCTGGTGCTGACCGGCAAGGGCCGGCGCACCCTCGACAAAGGCTTGCCGGAAACCCTGGGCCCGGTGGATGTTTACGATTCCCTGGCCGGGTTCGTCGATCAGTTTCTCAAGGACCCTTCATGAAAGAACCCGCCGGTGGCCCGCCCAGTTGGGGCATCCGCATTCGCAGTGTGCTGTTTTTCGTTATCTACAACGCGGTGGGCATTGTCCATGGTCTCAACTGCCTGCTGATTGGCTGGTTCCTCCCCCGCGATCAACGTTACCGTTTTGTGAATATCTGGACCCGCTTCGCCATGTGGCTGCTCGGCCGTCTCAACGGCGTGCGTATCCGGGTGGAGGGCCGCGAGCATTTGCAGGACGGGCCGATGGTGATAATCGCCAACCACCAGAGCAGTTGGGAAACCTTTTATCTGCAATTATTGATCTCGCCCCAGGCCACGGTGCTGAAACGGGAACTGCTGTGGCTGCCGTTTTTCGGCTGGGGCCTGGCGCTGCTTAATCCGATTCGCATTGATCGCGGCAAGGGCAGGGCGGCACTGAAAGCGGTTTTGGAGCAGGGCGCCGAGCGTCTTAAGGACGGCATTCCGGTGGTGATTTATCCGGAAGGCTCCCGACAGAAACCCGGTACTTTGGGCCATTTTAATCACGGCGGTTCGTTACTCGCCTGCCGTAACAAGGTGCCGGTGGTGGCGATCAGTCATAACAGCGGCGATTGCTGGCCGGCCCGTTCCTGGCTGCGCTTGCCCGGTGAAATTATTTTGCGTATCAGCCCGCCCATTAATACCGAGGATAAAGACGCAAAAACCGTTACCCGGCTGGCGGAACAATGGATTTTTGAACATTATCCCGGTGAACCGGCCAAAACCCCGAAAGCGTAATTGCGTTTTTTTCTAATAATAACTACAGTTTCCCGCACAAGGCCGACCCTATCTATTAAGGACCACCGAAAATGACTATCAATCTTGACGATCTTTCTGTCGCGGAACTGGAAAAACTGATCAAGCAGGCTGAGAAAAAGCTCGAGAAGAAACGTCTCGACGCGGTGAAAAGCGCCCAGGCGGAAATTTCCAAGATCGCCAAGGATCTCGGCG
>Ga0208014_1000882_pt1 | contig 10843 bp, 7 predicted proteins | sample 25_taG_FD_184099 | JGI IMG/M metagenome (GOLD analysis project Ga0208014, IMG submission 184099) | Marine viral communities from Cariaco Basin, Caribbean Sea - 25_WHOI_OMZ (SPAdes) (version 2) | ecosystem: Environmental > Aquatic > Marine > Oceanic | place: Caribbean Sea: Cariaco Basin...
GCCGCTGTTCATGCGCCACGCCTTGCCGCCGCGCAGGCCGGCCACCACGTAGTCGTCCACTTCCGTTTCGTTGGTGTTCTCGGCGAACACGTCGCTGCTGTACTGCGCGTTGGCGATCAGGAACAGGCCGTCCAGGCCGCGCCAGGCGGCTTCCGCGAACAGATGGTGGCGGGGCAGGCCGGGCAGCCGGTTGCCGCTCACGTCCTGGTCCTGCTGGTCGTCGTAGAAGCGCTGGAACTGGTAGTCGGAGTAGGTGTACGCGAGTGTCAGCGTCAGGGTGTCGGTGGTGAGGTGCTCCAGCATCAGCTCGGCGCCGTCGCGGCGGGTGCGCGCGGCGTTGTCGTAGAAGGTGCGCCCGCCCAGCTCGTAGGGGGTGATTTCGTCGCGCACCTCGACCCGGAACAGCGCCAGCTCGTAGAACAGCCGATCGCCCAGCTGGCCGCGCCCGCCGATCTCCCGGTTCAGCGCTTTCTGCGGCTCCAGATCCGGGTTGAAGCCGCCGGCGCCGGAGGGGTTGGCGAGCTCGGTGAAGGTGGGCGTTTCGAAGGCGTTGCTGACCGTGGCGTAGACGCCGTGGCGGGGGTGGTAGCGCCAGTTCAGGCCGGCGCTGTAGCTGCTTTCGGTGAAGTCCTGGTCGCCGCTGTTGTCGCCGTCGGCGAGCAGGTCGTCGTCGATATCCAGGCGCACCCGGTCGGCGCGGGCGCCCAGGGACAGGGTCAGGGTGTCACTGAGGTCGGTGTCGGTCTGCACGAACACGCCGCCGGCGGTGGCGGTCTGGTCCTCGTCGGCGGTCAGGCCGGTGACCTGGCCGTCCGCGTTCACCGAACGGCGCCCCCGGTCGTCGCGCTGCTGGTCCGCGTCCACGCCCACCAGGAAGCGGTGCGCCAGGCCGAACGCCCGCACCCGGTCCACGTACTCCAGGCGCACGCCGTAGAACAGCCGCTCATAGTCGATCAGGCTGCTGCCGGGGAACGGCAGTTGCTGGGTGAAATCGCGCTGCGTGACGAACGCGCGGGCACGCAGCTCGCCGCCCAGGCTGCGGTCCCGGTAGAGCACGCCGAGGCGCTGCTGGCTGACTTCCTGGCCGGCGTCCAGCAGGTTGGCAAAGCGCGTCGCCTGGTCCCGGTCCTGTTCCACCTGGGCGCGGGTCAGGCCGCCCGGGTCCTGAGCCGTCGGGGTGTCCATGGCGGTGAAAAAGAACTCGATGTCGCGGTGCTCGGAGAGCGCGCGGCCCACCCGCGAAGTGAGCAGATACTTCTCCATCTCGCTCTGCTCGCGCTGGCCCTGATAGCGCGCGCCGGTGAGGCTCAGGTAGTGATGGTTGCCGCCGTCCGCGCCGCCCAGCTGCAGGTTGGTCTTGCGGAAGCCGTCGCTGCCGCCGGACACGCTGAAGCGCTGCGGGTAGACCAGGTCGGCGCCGCTGCGGGTGGTCATGTCCACCACGCCGCCGCTGGCGTTGCCGTACAGCACCGACGCCGGCCCGCGCAGCACGGTCAGGGATTCCAGCGCGTCCAGGTCGATGGCGTCCACCTGGGACTGGCCGTCGGGCAGGGTTTCCGGAAAGCCGTCCACGTTGAGGCGCAGGCCGCGCACCCCGAACGGCGCCCGCGCGCCGAAGCCGCGGCTGGACAGGCGCAGGCCCTGGGCGAAGTTGTAGCGGTTCTGCAGATAGAGGCCCGGCACCCGCGCCAGGCTCTCGTCCAGTTGCAGGCCGGGCTGGCCCTGCTGGGTTTGCCGGGCGTCCACCACCGTGGCGGCGCCGGGCAGATCGGCCAGGTCGCGCTCCAGGCGCGTGCCGCTCACGGTCACCGTGTCCAGCCGGTTGCCGTCGTCGGCCGGCGGTTCCTGGGCCGTCGCCAGCGCCGGGAAAACAGAAAGCAGAAGGGCGGTCAGGCGCAATGACGGGCGATCCGGATGGCCCATGGGCGAACTCCTTGTACGGCGTAGGGGCGGAAACGCCAGTGTGTTGGATCTAGAAGTTATAGGCCAGGGTCACCGACGCCAGATTCATCCCCGGGTTGGGCTTGTAGAGCCGCGAGTTGGAGGTGTGCTGGCCGCGCAGCCCCAGTGTCAGCCGGTTGATCGGCGTCCAGGCCAGCTCCGCGTGGCTGGTGAACTGCAGATTGCCGCCCATGTCGTCATCGTCGATCACGCTGTGGGTCATATAGGAAGGCTGCACGCCCACCAGCAGGAACAGGCGCCGGCTGGGCCAGTCGATGCGCACCACCGGGCCGACGATGTACACCTCGCTGCTGTTGGCCTCGCCGGCGGTGTCCTCGCCCTCCCAGCGCTCCACGCTCAGGTCCCAGTACGCCTGCACCCGGTCGGAGAAAAACGGCGCCACCGCATGCTCCTGCAGCCACGGCGCCTGCCAGCGCCCGAACAGGCTGTACAGGCGCAGCCCCTCGCCGCCGCCGGCGCGGGTACCCACGGTGGGGTCGGCGTAGGTCGGAACACAAAGGGTGAGTCCAGCGATCAAACAAAGCCCGGAAATCAATGAAGGATGCATTTTCGTTCCTGACCCGCGCGGTGACGGCGGGGAAAATCTATTAAAGGGCCTTTTGGGACCGGGTCGTGGGAGCGGCTCTTGTGGGAGCGGGCCCCGCCCGCGAAAGGGAGCGAAGCTCCCGGCAGGATCCCAGAGATATCTCTAACGGCAGCGCAAACAACCTCTCTGGAATCCCGCCGACCGGCAAAGCCGGCCTCTCGCTTGCAAGGCAAGCTCCCAAAAAGCCCGCCGCAACAAGCAAGGAAAAAGCTTGCCGGCCACGCCGTGCGATCAGAATCGATAGGACACCAGGGCCCCGCCGAACCATTGGTGGACGTCCCCCTCGTCGTCGACGATCGGGCTGTCGGCGGCGTCACCGAGCAGGCGGGTGTAGCGGGCCATAAGGGACACACTCCAGCGGTGGCTTAGACGGTAACTCAGGCGGCCGCTGAAATGGGCATCCAGGTAGTCACCGTCCGGCTGGTAGGTGGCGATGCCGGAGCGCGCCGAATCCTCCGGCGAAACCTGGAACAGCACCTCGTTCCAGTCCTCGCTGGCCCAGGTCACGCCGGGGCCGGCGGCGAAGCTCCAGCGTTCATCCACGGGGCTGCGATAAAGCAGGTTCCCGCGCGCCCGCCAGCCCTCCAGATCACCGCTCACCGGCGCGCCCAGGTCGGCGTCGACCACCCAGGGGCCGTCACGCCAGGTGATCAGAATGCCGGCCATGGCGCCACCATCGACCTTATCGAAGTCCGAAAGAGCACCTTCGTCATCGCGCCCACCGGCATAGGAAACCGCCGGCGCCACCCGCCAGTGTTCGTTGCGAAACACCTCCCAGCCCACGCCTTCCAGCACGCTTGCGAAAAAGCGGCCCTTACGGGCGTCCAGAAACGGCAAGGGCAGGGCACGGTAACTGTCGGCGCCGACGTAATCCGGCAGCACGCCCACCCCGGCGCCGGCGGAGACCCGCCATTCACCTTTCAAGCCGTCGGAGCCCAGGCTGAAGCTCCGGTCCAGGCTGTCGCTGCCGGAGGTTTGCGCCAATAAAGGGGCGCAACAGAGACCGGCGATCACCGCGGTGAGCGGCCGGGAGAGATAACGGGAATAACGGACCATGGAACCTCCTGAAATCAGCAAATTTTAAAAGTGATATGAAAGGGTTACCGAGGCCAGGTTCATGCTTGGATTGGGCCTATTAAAGACCACCGTTTGAAATGTGCTGGCCGCCCAGGTCATCGTCGCCCTCCCTGTACTCCACGGACAGGCCCGATAGGCCTGCCCCTATTGGGATTCACGTTCCGTTACCAGAACCGGTTGGTTGGCGAACTCGCCGCCGCCGAGGGCTCGGTACAAGGTGACGCGGTTGCCGAGCTTCTGCAGCTTCAATGACACCAGTTCCTGGCGGGCGGTGAGCAATTCCCGGCGGGCGTCCAGTACCGCCAGGTAATCGTCGGCCCCTTCCCGGTAACGCGCCTCCGCAAGCTCCAGGGAGCGTGCCGTGGCGTCCACCAGACGGCTCTGGGACGCCTCTTGCTCGATAAGCGTGGCGCGTCCGGCCAGGGCGTCGGACACTTCCTTGAAGGCGGTCTGCACGGTCTGTTCGTAGCGGGCCACGTTCTGGTCCCGGCGCACCTCGGCCACGTCCAAATTGGCGCGGTTGCGACCACCGCTGAAAATCGGCAGCGAGATGCTCGGGGAAAACGACCAGAAATCGGAACCGCTTTCGAACAAGCCGTCCAGTTCACTGCTGGCGGTGCCGGCGGCGCCGGTCAGCGAAATGCTTGGGAAGAACGCCGCCCGCGCGGCGCCGATGTTGGCGTTGGCGGCGCGCAGATTGTATTCCGCCTCAAGAATATCCGGGCGCAAACGCAAAACCGAAGAGGGCAGGCCCTCGGGCACCTCCGCCAGGGTCGCCACCTGGGGGTCGCGCAGGTCGTCGCCGATCAGCGGCGGCAGGGGCGCGCCCACCACCAGCGCCAGGGCGGTGCGGTCCTCGGCCACCCTGCGCTGGAACTGGGCGCGGTTGGCGCGGGCGGTTTCCAGGGCCACCTGGGCCTGGCGCAGGTCCAGTTCCGAGGCCTGACCCATTTCGTAGAGCCCGCGGGCCAGGTCCAGGGACTCCTGCTGGGACGCCACGGTGTCCTCGGCGATGGCCAGGCTTTCCCTGTCCGCCAACAGCGTCAGGTAGGCGTTGGCCACTTCCGAGACCAGGGTGATTTGGGCCGTGCGGCGCGCCGATTCGGTGCCCAGGTAATCCTCCAGGGCGGCCTGTTCGAGACTGCGAACGCGCCCAAACAGATCCACCTCATAACTGGCCACCAGCCCCACGCTGTACTCCGTCTGGATGGTACTTTGCCCGGTTTGACTCAGATCCGCCGGCAGGCTTTGACGGCTGCCTTCCGCGTCCGCGGAAATGGTCGGAAACAGGTCCGCGCCCTCGATCTGATACTGGGCGCGGGCCTCGGCTACATTGAGGATCGCCAGCCGCAGGTCGCGGTTACTGGTAAGCGCCGTCTGGATCAGTAGTTGCAATTCCGGGTTGGGGAACAGGCTGCGCCAGCCGGGCAGTCGTACTGGCGTGTCTTCGTCACCGAGATTTGCGCCGAGTTGTTCCGGTACCGGCGACGGGGGGGTGTCCTGATCCGGAATCAGGGTACAACCGCCCATCGCCGTCAGCGCCGCCAGGACGCCGGCGAGAGTCGTATTTTTCCAGGCCATCATGATTGCGTCTCCCGGTCTTCCAGGGCGGTGGAGCCGTCCTTCTTGCCGGTCAGCGGTACGCCGGAGAGCTTGCGCACCACCACGTAGAACAACGGAATGAAGAAGATCGCCAGCACGGTGGCGGCGGTGATACCGCCGAACACACCGGTGCCGATCGCGTTGCGCGCGCCGGAGCCGGCACCGCTGCTCAGCATCAGCGGCGTCACGCCGAGGCCGAACGCCAGTGACGTCATCAGAATCGGGCGCAACCGCATGCGGGTGGCTTCCAGGGTGGCGTTGATCAGCGAGCGGCCCTGGTCTTCCAGATCCTTGGCGAACTCGACAATCAGAATCGCGTTCTTTGCCGACAGGCCAATGGTGGTCAGCAGACCCACCTGAAAGAAGACGTCGTTCTCCAGGCCACGCAGCATGGCTGCCGCCACCGCGCCGATCACACCCAATGGCACGATCAGCATCACGGAAAACGGAATCGACCAGCTCTCGTAGAGCGCCGCCAGGCTAAGGAACACGACCAGTAGCGACAGCGCATAGAGAAGAGGTGCCTGGTTGCCGGATTGCTGTTCCTGAAGCGACAGGCCGGTCCACTCATAGCCGATGCCTTCCGGAAGGTCGGAGGCCAACTCTTCCATGGCAAGCATGGCCTCACCGGTACTGAAGCCAGGAGCCGCCTCGCCCTGGATGTTCATTGACGATACACCGTTGTAGCGTTCCAACTGCGGCGAACCGTAGATCCACTCTCCGCCGGCGAAGGTGGAAAACGGCACCATTTCGCCGCTACCGTTGCGCACGTACCACTCGTCGATGTCCTCCGGCAGCATGCGGAAGGGCGCGTCGCCCTGCACATAGACCCGCTTCACCCGGCCCCGGTCGACGAAGTCGTTCACGTAGCTGGAACCCCAGGCTACCGCCAGAGTGTTATTGATGTCGGATAAGGATACACCCATGGCCTGAGCTTTTTGACGGTCCACATTGAGTTTGTACTGGGGTGTGTCCGCCAGGCCGTTATGGCGCACCCTGGTGAGCGCTTCGTGTTGGTTGGCGGCGCCGAGCAACCGGTCGCGGGCCTGGGACAAAGCCTGATGGCCCAGTCCGCCTTGGTCCTGGAGTTGGAAATTAAAGCCACTGGAATTGCCCAGCGCGGGAATGGACGGCGGATTCAGAGCGAAAATCACGGCCTCGCGAATGGTCGAGAAGTAGCCCATGGCGCGCTGCACGACGTCCTGAACACCGTCCGTGGAAAGGTCCCGTTCCGACCAGTCCTTCAGACGCACGAAGGCAATGCCCGAGTTCTGGCCCCGGCCGGCGAAGCTGAAGCCGGCCACGGTAAAGATGGAGTCGACGGCGTCGGTTTCCTCCTCCAGGAAGTAGTTTTCCATCTTTTCCAGCACGTCGATGGTCTGGCCCTGGGTGGAGCCCACCGGCAACTGCACCTGGGTGAGCATGATGCCCTGGTCTTCATCGGGCAAAAACGCCGAGGGCAGGCGCATGAAGGCGAACGCCAGCGCGCCGACGATCGCCACATAGATCAGCAGGTAGCGGCCACGGCGGCCGAGAATCTTCTCCACCTTGCCCTGGTAGCCGCGGCTGGCGCGGTCGAAGTTACGGTTGAACCAGCCGAAGAAACCCTTGGTTTTCTGGTGGTCGGCGTGGATCGGCTTGAGCATGGTGGCGCACAGCGCCGGCGTCAGGATCAACGCCACCAGCACCGACAGCACCATGGCGGACACGATGGTGATCGAGAATTGGCGGTAGATGGCGCCGGTGGAGCCGGGGAAGAACGCCATGGGAATGAACACCGCCGACAGCACCAGGGCGATGCCCACCAGCGCGCCGGTGATCTGGCCCATGGATTTGCGCGTCGCTTCCCGGGGCGAGAGGCCGTCTTCCACCATCACCCTTTCCACGTTTTCCACCACGACGATGGCGTCGTCCACCAACAGGCCGATCGCCAGCACCATGCCGAACATGGTCAGGGTGTTCACCGTGAAGCCGAACGCCAGCAGAATCGCGAAGGTGCCCAGCAACACCACCGGCACCGCGATGGTGGGAATCAGCGTGGCGCGGAAATTCTGCAGGAACAGGAACATCACCAGGAACACCAGGGCGATGCCTTCAAACAGGGTTTTCACCACCTCCATGATCGAGATTTCCACGAACGGGGTGGTGTCGTAGGGGTAGGAGACCTCGATGTTGTCCGGGAACAGCGGGCGCAGCTCTTCCAGCTTGGCGCGCACCGCCTCGGCGGTGTCCAGGGCGTTGGCGCCGGTCGCCAGGTTGATACCCAGGCCCGCCGCCGGCGAGCCGTTGAAGCGGCCCTGCACCTGATAGTTTTCCGAACCCAGCTCGACCCGGGCCACGTCACCCAGCAGCACCCGCGAGCCGTCGTCGTTGACGCGCAGCAGAATCTGCTTGAACTCGTCCGGGTCTTCCAGCCGCGTCTGCGCGATGATCGAGGCGTTCAGCTGCTGGCCTTCCACCGCCGGGGCGCCGCCCAGCTGGCCGCCGGCCACCTGGTTGTTCTGCGCTTCCACCGCGGCGATCACATCCGCCGGGGTCAGGTTGTACTGGTTCAGGTCGTCCGGGTTCAGCCAGATGCGCATCGCGTACTGCGAGCCGAACAGCTGGATCTGGCCCACGCCCTGCACCCGGCTCATCGGGTCCTGCACATTGGCGGCGACGAAGTCGGCCAGGTCCGAACGGCTCATGGAGCCGTCCTTGGAGTTGAACGCCATCACCATCAGGAAGGAGTCCGAGGACTTGGTCACCTGCACACCCTGTTGCTGCACTTCCTGCGGCAGCAGCGGCGTGGCCAGCTGCAGCTTGTTCTGCACCTGCACCTGGGCGATGTCCGGGTTGGTGCCCGGCGCGAAGGTGATCGCGATCTGGGCGTTGCCCGCCGAATCACTGGTGGAGGTGATGTACAGCAGGTTGTCGATGCCGTTCATCTGCTGCTCGATCACCTGGGTAACCGAGTCTTCCACCACCTTCGCCGACGCTCCCGGGTAGGTGGCCTCGATGGTCACCTCCGGCGGCGCCACGGTGGGGTACTGCTCCACCGGCAGGTTGTAGATCGAAAGCACCCCGGCGAGCATCATCACGATGGCGATCACCCAGGCGAAAATCGGTCTGTCGATAAAAAAGCGTGCCATGATAATCCCCGATTACTGGTTGTCGCCGCCACCCGACTGGGTGCCGCTGGACGCCGGGTTTTCGCCGTCGAGCCCTTCCTGCTGCTCTTTCTGCTTCTGCTCCGGCGGGGTTTCGCCTTTCTCCATTTGCGGGCCGGCTTCGGCGTCTTCCTCGTCCACTTTCACCGGTTTTACGGTCATGCCCGGCTGGATCTTCTGCAGACCCTCCACCACCAATCGGTCGCCGCCGCTCAGCCCTTCGGCGATCAGCCAGCGGTTGCCCACCGCGCGCTCGGTGGTCACGTTGCGGCGCTCCACCTGATCGTTGTCGTTGATCACCATGGCGGTGGCCTGGCCGGTGGAGTCCCGGGCGATGCCTTTCTGCGGCACCAGAATCGCTTCGCTGCGCTCGCCCTCGGGCAGCTTGGCGCGCACGAACATGCCCGGCAGCAGGTCGCCGTCCGGGTTGGGGAACAGGGCCCGCAGGGTCACCGAGCCGGTGCTTTCTTCCACCGCGTATTCGGAGAACTGCAGCACGCCTTCTTCCTGATACTCGCTGCCGTCTTCCATCAGCAGGGTGACCCGCGCTTTGTCCTCGCCGACTTTTTCCAGCTCGCCGTTTTCCAGCGCCTGGCGCAGGCGGCGCAGCTCGCGGGCGGACTGGGTCAGGTCCACGTAGATCGGGTCCAGCTGACGAATGGTCGCCAGGGATTGCGCCTGGTTGGCGGTCACCAGCGCCCCGGCGGTCACCGTGGAACGGCCGATGCGGCCGCTGATCGGTGCTTCCAGGGTGGTGTAGTCCAGGTTGGTGCGGGCGCTGCTCAGCGCCGCCCGGGCCGCCGCCACCTGGGCCTCGTTTTCGCCCAGTGCCGCTTCCGCCTCGTCATACTCCTGCTGGCTCACCGCTTTCATATCCAGCAGCTTCTCGAACCGCTGGGCGCGCAGCCGGGTGGACTTCAGGGTCGCCTGGGCGCGCGCCAGCTCGGCCCGGGCGCTCTCCACATCCGCCTGGTAGAGGCTGTCGTCGATGCGGTAGAGCGGCTCGCCTTTTTCCACCAGCTGGCCTTCCTCGAACAGCCGCTCTTCGATGATGCCGTTGACCTGCGGGCGCACCTCGGCCACCTGGTGCGGGGTGGTGCGGCCGGGCAACTCGCTGGTGATGGTGAACGGCTCCGGTTCAACGGTGATAAAGCCGGCTTCCGGCGGCGGCCGGTCGCCGCCCGCCTGGTCGTCGCCACCGCAGGCCGCGAGGGCGAGACTGAGAAATAAGGCAATCGGTAAAGCAACCGGAGCTGTGCGCATGGGAACCTCGGTTTTTCTATTAAAAGCGGATGGAAAAACAGCTTGGGAGTATACATACATTCAAAAACGTATGTATAGTGAATAAAGCATGAATCCTTAGCCACGAACGACCCAGGAGCAGCCGATGGCCAGGCGCACCAAGGCGGAAGCCCTCGAAACCCGCGAGCAGATCATCGATGCCGCCGAGCGCGTGTTTCACAAGAAAGGGGTGTCCCGCTCGTCCCTGAGTGACATCGCCGAGGAGGCGGGCGTCACCCGTGGTGCGATCTACTGGCATTTCAAGAACAAGCACGATGTCTTCGTCGCCATGACCGAACGGCACCGTCTGCCCATGGAATCCCTCTCCCAACAGGCGGAAAGCCCGGACGAGACCGACCCGCTGGGCAAGCTCCGCGAGCTGCTGGTTTACGTGCTCCACGATACCGTGCGAGATCCGTGCCGGAAACGCGTGTTTGAAATTATCTTCCACAAATGCGAGTTCACCGCCCAGACCGACCCGCTCATGGCCCGCCAGCAGGAAACCTACCTGGACGGCTCGGACAAGATCCGCCGCACCCTCAATAACGCCATCGCCCAGGGCCAGCTGCCCGACACCCTCAACATCGAGCGTGCCATCACCATGTTGCACGTGCAGATGACCGGCATGCTCTACACCTGGCTGCTGATCCCCGACTCCTTCGACCTGGAAGCCGAAGCCGAGCACTTCGTCGACTGCTACCTCGGCAGCCTGCGCGAATGCCCCTCCCTGTCCGGTCAGTAATTTCGGAACATCGTTCCGAAAAATTTGACGCGACCATCCGGTCATGCCACATTTCGGGGCCGATTCGAATGCCAGAATAAACACGAGATAACCTCGAGGAGAGCCCCCCGATGTTGCCCCTTTCCAACCGGGCCCAGGCCCTGTATGACCAGCTCGTCGCCTTCATGGACGCCCACGTGTACCCCGCCGAGGCCGTCTACGCCGAACAGCACGGCAACAGCGACGACCGCTGGACCCCCCCCCCCCCCCCCCCGGCGTGAAGATCGATGGACACGGTCGGTAATAAGGTGGCCCGCCAGGAAATCGCCATGATCAAGGTGATCGCCCCGGAAATGGCCGCCAACGTGGTCGACCGCGCCATTCAGGTGCACGGCGCCCTGGGCGTCTGCCAGGACACCTTCCTGGCCAGCGCCTGGGCCAACCTGCGCACCCTGCGGCTGGCCG
>Ga0208014_1000883_pt1 | contig 10837 bp, 6 predicted proteins | sample 25_taG_FD_184099 | JGI IMG/M metagenome (GOLD analysis project Ga0208014, IMG submission 184099) | Marine viral communities from Cariaco Basin, Caribbean Sea - 25_WHOI_OMZ (SPAdes) (version 2) | ecosystem: Environmental > Aquatic > Marine > Oceanic | place: Caribbean Sea: Cariaco Basin...
GGAAATCAGCACTCCTAAACGACGGTTTTAATCCCGGTTTTTTCACTCATTATTGGAAAAATTCCAGAGGGGATGTATACTTTTTTGTTTATGATTATGGTTTTCTAGACCTAAAAAAATCAGGTAAAAATAAATATCTGATTGTACAATGGCAGGAATATATGCGCAAATAGCTTATTATAACCAAATCATTACAATCCTAGATTTGGATTAATGCTAGAAAATCTTGCTAATAGCAACAGATATTAACATGCTTCATTACTTTTACTTTTAATAGATTTTTGATTATGAAGGCTTTGACACTTTACCAATATAAACTATTATCAGATCATGAGCAATACGATTTATTATTTACCCAGGGGGATTTCTTGGATATGATAATAGCGGGGAATTCCCGTTTTGCCGTTTACGCACTTTTCAAATTTTTTGTGGAAATAGAATATAATAATAGGGAAAATAAAATCATTGGTCTTAAAAGTTTTGTGACCGGTGAAATTATGGATAAGTATACTGATCTTAATATTTAAATCATTATTATCTAAGTTCAATCGATAACATAAAATGCAATCATTAGATTATTTAAATTTTGATCACAATAAACAAAAATATGAGTTGATGTTTTTTTAATACTGCTTTAAACTCCAAACATGATTAGTTAACGACTTCTATCTTTCAAATTTTTAATATTTACTTTTAAAAATTGCATCATTTCGTAAGCTGAAGGTTGGACAGTATTCTGTGATCATATTTCTATCTTCGGTCGCTCTCCGTCACCATACAAATAATTAAAAAGTTGGCTTGGTTTGATATCAAGTGACTTAGAAATACCATATACTTCACTAGGGTATAGATGAACAAATTCACCTTTTAACAATCTGCTAAATCTGGTATTTTCAATATTTGCAGCAAGGGCAATATCTTTTGAGCCTTTTACGAAGGGTGACAAAAAATTCTTTAACTTATTATCAGATTCAGATATTAAATGGAGCCTTTTGAATTTATAATCTTTAAAGAGTTTATCACACACAACATCAATATTTATATTTAGTAGTTGCGTAACATTATAAAAAGATTCGGCTAAAACAAGGTTTCTTGTCCCAACTATATCTTCAATAACATTTTCTAATTTCTTTTTAGACTTTCCGGAATATTCCTTCGAAATTAATTTAAAAATAAACTTAAGGAAAAAATCTGTACTTAATATATTGTTATTCAATTTGTTATTTTTAAATCAAAAATTAACAGCAAATATTTTTGCTGTTTTTAAATATTATTTTATATTTGATTCTCAACCAACTGAGAGTTGGAATGAAAAATAAAAAATGATCACCTAATTTGGTGAGCATGAGTTTTTAAGAGCCTCTGAGTCCGAAACTAGCACATTCATACTCAAATCCGAGGCGGTAGATTAAAAACCCATGTCTAAAGATATTGTGTACTTTTGCACAACTCTTTGGGCTGGGTGTCTATCGAATGTCGGGTTTGGGGCTAGTGCTAGTGCCTGGACAAAGACAGGGAATAGCCCCAGCCTTTTGTATTTGTAACAGAGACTCGTTAACCATAAATGATTTTTATGAAAACGAGAACCACATATCCTGCTAAACACTTTTGCGGCATATTGCGGCATAAGTATTTTTTCTCCTTTCATAACAGTAAACCACAGCCCCAATCGTTACAACCTATTTCAAAAAACATCAAGCGTCCACTAGAATAATTTGGGCGTAGCCGGTGTCAAAAAGCCCTGCCTTTTGCCCGGTGTTACCGGTCTGGTACCTGTGCAAACCACATGGGTATAGCCATGAGGGTATAGACCTCCATATTTTTCTAGTACTCGCAATGCTAAAAATAGGACGTTTTTCTTTGTCGTGCAAATCCAATATTTGCTATTACAGGCAAGCTGGGCCGGTTTTTAAAGATTGAGTTAGGAAGTCTTAAAAGTGAAACGCAAATCGTGGCTGGTAATTAGTGGCGCTAAAAGTAAACAGTTAGCCGCTAATTTTTAGAAAAACTTTCCAGGTCTGCCATCACAGGTATGAAAGAAAACAAATATTAACTTTTAAAATCAACAATTATAAGAATATAAACTTAACAAACACTCAATTTAAAATGTAAGAATTAGTCTTTTATGGCAACAGCTAAAAGAACCTTCCCGCGAGATTGGCGTCTGGACGGGGAAGGCTTAAGCTTAAATAAAACATTGTTTCATTTAAATCACACGTAAAATTATGAAAAATAATTACTCGCGCCATATATTGGTGGCGCTAATAATTATAGGCGGGATACTCTTGTGTCTGCCCAAAGCTGCACATGCCGCAAACCCTACTCCCCTGCTCTTGCAACAACAACAAATTACCGGGACGGTGACAGATCAAAATGGCCTTCCCATTCCGGGCGTGAGCATTATTTTAAAAGATACCAAACGGGGTGTGGTCACCAATTTAGACGGTGAATATCATATGACCGCTCCCGCAAACGCTACTTTGTTTTTTTCATATATCGGTTATAAAACCCGGGAAGTCCCCATAGACGGGCGAGAGGTAATCAACATCCAACTGGAAGAAGATATCGCCGCCCTGGGTGAAGTTCAAATCAATGCCGGCTATTATAATACCACCAAAAGGGAAAGCACAGGAAATATTGCGAGAGTCACGGCCGAGGAAATAGAAAACCAGCCTGTCATTAGTCCGCTACAAGCCTTACAGGGCAGAATGGCTGGGGTAGAGGTTACTATGGGCGGCGCAAACCCCGGGGCGGCTGCAACCATAAGAATCAGGGGAACAAACAGCCTTCGGGAAGAAGGAAATTATCCTTTGTATATCATTGATGGCGTACCTATAAGTTCCATCCCTGCTGAAAGCAACTCCTTATTAAGTCCCTCAGGTATTGACCCATTAAATAACCTAAACCCTTCAAATATAAAAAGCATCGAAGTTTTAAAGGATGCCGATGCTACAGCAATATACGGTTCCCGGGGTGCCAATGGGGTGGTACTTATAACCACCAAATCGGGAAATAAAATCGGTACCGGTCTAGAAGCCAAAGTCTATACCGCGATCTCTACCGTACCGCGAAGGTTAGATCTACTAACCACCCCACAGTATTTACAACTAAGACAGCGAGCTTTTGAAAATGATGGGATAGAACCCACAGCAAATAATGCTTATGATCTACTGCTCTGGGACCAGGATCGCTATACCGACTGGCAGGATTTTGTATTTGGCGGGCAAGCACAAACGACCAATGCCAACCTTTCCTTTACAGGTGGCAGTGAAAATATCTCCTATAGGTTAGGAGGCTCTTATCTTCGGCAAGGAACTATTTATCCGGCAGATTATAATTATCATAAAATCACCGGCAATCTTAGCTTAAATCATTATTCGGAAGATCGAAAGTTCAATTTGGGAACTTCCATAAATTATGGAATTGATCATAATGAGCTGGCCGGCAACTTAAATTTAGGGCCTTCTGTTTTTTTGTTACCCCCTAATGCCCCCACCGTATTTAACCCGGACGGATCATTACACTGGGAAGATTGGAGTGCTGCCGGCATTCCCAACCCGTTAGAGGGCTATTTTAATGATAGCAATACACAGACCCGTAGTTTTATAGCTAATACCTATCTTTCTTATGAGGTTTTACAAGGCTTACAATTAAAAACCAGTTTGGGGTACACCAATTATACCACAGACGAATTAAGAAAAATACCAGGAAGGTCGTATAACCCGGCAGAGAATCCCCAAAACAGGTCTGCCCACTTAAATACCAGTAGAACCTCGTGGATAGTGGAGCCGCAACTTCTTTATCACTCCAAGTTTGGACATTTGGAAGGTGATTTTATACTGGGAGCAACATTACAGGCAGAAAACTCTTCTCGCGAGAGCTTGCAGGGAACGGGCTATGCCACAGAATCCCTTATAGGGAATCTGGCCGCAGCTGAAATGATCATCAATGCTCAAAGCGCAAGTACCCAATACCGCTATGCCGCTTTGTTCTCCCGGTTTGGTTTTAACTGGGATCAAAAATACTATGTAAATCTAACCGCAAGAAGGGATGGTTCCAGTCGTTTTGGCCCCAACAACAGGTTTTCTAATTTTGGTGCTGTAGGGGTAGCCTGGATTTTCACCGAAGAGCAATTTATTGAAAATCAGCTTCCCTTTTTATCCTTCGGAAAACTACGGGGAAGTTACGGAAGTACAGGAAATGACCAGATTGGTGATTATGGCTATTTGGATGCCTATGAAGCGACCAGGGGCCCCGGGGGATTATATCCCACCTCACTTGCCAATCCAGACTATTCCTGGGAGGTGAACAAGAAATTAGAAGCCGGCATGGAACTGGGCCTTTTAAATGACCGGATAAATTTTAGTTTCAGCTGGTACCGTAATCGTTCTTCCAATCAATTGGTAGGCTATCCCCTGCCCGCCATCACAGGATTTCAGACGGTACAGGCAAACCTTCCTGCTACTGTCGAGAACAGGGGGATTGAAGTGGAGTTTACCACCTACAATATTCGTCATAACAATTTTAGTTGGACAACCTCTTTTAACCTTAGCAGGCAAAAAAATGAGCTTATTAGTTATCCAGAGATAGAACAATCTTCCTATGCCAATGTATATAAAGTAGGGTATCCGCTTAACATTGTTTTAAACTACAATTATACGAGAGTAGACCCGGAAACCGGTTTATACACTTTTCAAGATGTAAATGAAGACGGAAGGCTAGATATACAGGACAGAATAAATATTCAAGATCGTAACCGCGAATTCTTTGGAGGCATTAGCAATGCTATTACCTATAAAAATTTTCATCTTCAATTCCTCTGGGAGTTTGTAAAACAACCTGGTAGACTATCATATCTTAATGCCGGCCGCACAAGTAATATACTAGCTTTTTATCTAAGTGAGCCTAACTTGCAAATTCCCACTACTTCTTATCAGGGTAGCGTGGCATACAGCAATGCGCTAAATAGTTCGGTCTTTAACCAGGATGGTTCATTCCTACGCTTAAAAACCCTGGCCGCTTCTTATAGCCTGGAAAAAATAGCCGGAAAACTAGGGCTTCAACAGTGCCAGTTATTTCTTAATGCTCAAAACCTTATCACGCTTACCTCTTATAAAGGCTTAGACCCGGAATCTCCGATAGGCGGATCATCTATTGGTAATCTTCGTACCATCTCAGGAGGATTACAATTAAAATTTTAAAACCCAGTATATGAAATCGAATCGAACAATCATTAAAATACTCCTTGCGCTAACTGTAGTCCTACATTTTGGCTGTGAGGATTTGGTATCTATAGACGTTCCTACCAATAAACTGGTACGAAGCCAGGTCTTTGATAGTGAGCAAACCGCTATTAGTGCCTTAACAGGTATTTATAACGAGTTATACCTGTCGGCTTTCTCAAACGGCTCCTGGAATAGCATTTCGGTAGTATCCGGTTTATCGTCAGATAATCTCCAAAATATTAATACTTCCAACCTGGATAGGATGGAGTTTCAGGAACACCAAATTAATCCAGAGAATTCCTATAATCTGGAATTATGGTCCAGTGCCTATAATATCATCTATATGACCAATGCATTCCTGGAAGGACTGTACAATTCAGAGAAAATAAATCCCGATCTGGCCATTCAATTGGAAGGAGAAGCTCGTTTTGTGAGGGCTTTTACTTATTTTAATTTGGTGAACCTTTATGGATCGGTTCCCTTAATCCTTACCACAAACTATGAGCGTAATGCCCTTGCTGAAAATGCCGGTATCGATATAGTGTATCAACAAATTATTGATGATCTTGAATTTTCTTCTGAAGTTTTAAATCCCTCTTACCGCACTGGAGAAAGAATCACAGCAAATAAATTTGCCGCAACGGCGCTGTTGGCAAGGGTCTATTTATATAATGAAGAATGGCAAATGGCAGAAAAGCTTAGTACTGAAGTGATAAACGAATCTTCCACTTATCAAATACTGGATAGTTTAAATACCGTATTTCTAGCGAACAGTCGCGAGGCCATCTGGCAAATTTCGCCTATTGGCGGCGGTGGACTAGCCACTAATACCAATGACGGAAACATTTTTGTTATCGATCCTGTCTTTTCCTTTTTTGCCAGTATACAACTGCGAGAAGGGCTTGTAAATACATTTCAGGAAGAAGACATGCGTCTTGCAAACTGGATTGGATATAACGAATCCCTAAACGCGTATTTCGCCCATAAATATAAAATACGCACCAGTTCCGATTTTCCAATTATAGAATATTCAATGGTGTTACGATTAGCAGAGCAATATTTAATAAGGGCCGAAGCAAGGGTATATCAAGGAAAATTGTCTGAAGCACAAAATGATTTAAATATCATCCGTGAACGGGCAGACTTACCCCCCTTTGAAGCACAATCAGAAACAATGCTACTGGATGAACTATTTATCCAACGACAAAAAGAGCTTTTTACCGAGTGGGGCCATCGTTGGCTCGATCTTAAAAGAAGCAAAAGAGCGCAGGCTATTTTCGGGTCAGACCCATTATGGGATTCCGGTGATCTCTTATATCCCATTCCCACCCAAGAGCTTATTAAAAATCCAAATTTAACCCAGAATGATGGCTATTAAAAAATGTATATCTATCGCGATGATCCTAATCCTCAAACTTCATACCTGGGGGTTGGCTGCTCAATCCTTCCCCCCTCAGGTAACTAATGATCCCATTCCATTAGACAATAGTGTGCGGTATGGAACCCTGGATAATGGCTTTACGTATTATATAAAGAAAAACCAGGATCCTAAAAGGGAAGTCTATATGAAGCTTGCGGTCAAAGCAGGTTCCTTTTTCGAGACGCGATCCCAGGAAGGATATGCCCATCTTCTGGAACATGTAGCGCTATACAATACAAATTCAAAAAAATCCATATTAGAAAATGCTGGGATGCTTACACGGGGACAAACACCGCAACTGGTGACCAAATACCAGATCGTTATTCCTAATGCTACGAAAGAAAAAATAGCTTTAGGATTAAATGGATTAAAATCCTGGGCAGCAGAAATAAAGTTTGATCAATCTCAGGTAGCTGTTCAACGGGGCGCCGTTCTTGGGGAAATGAGAACTAAGAATCCTTATCAGGAATGGCTGAATAAGAAGTATGGAGAAATACTATTACAAAATGTTGAATTTCCAATATACTCCAAGGAAAGATTGGTAAAAAAACTTAAACATTTCAACATGGGCCCATTAAAGAAATTCTATAAAGATTGGTATAGGCCTGATAGGCAAGCTGCGATTATCGTTGGGGATATAAATCTTGACAGTATTCAAATCTTGATTGAGAAAAATTTTTCGGATCTAAACAATCCAAAAAACCAGAAAGATGATGAAGATATTATAAAAAGATTCGCTATTGAGCTTAAAGGAAGTAATCAATATGCAACATTTAAAGACAGTATTGATCCCAAGAGAAGGTTAACGATGTTTATAAAGGAGAAAAATTACGATTACAATAAAATTTCAAAAAGGGATTTTTACCATATGTTTTTGCAAAAAATGGTTAATTATATAGCGGAAAAGCGGTCACAAAAAATTCAGAAACAGTATGATCCACCCTTCGCTAATTATATAAACCGGCATACCACTTCTAATGGTTTTAAAGAACAGGTAGTAGTGTCGGCTATGGAGATAAATTTAGATGATCATCCCACAGCTATTGATAAAAAGATTCGTACTGCCTTCACGGCATATAAATCATTATTTTCAGGAATAACAGATCAGGAAGTACAAGAAGCCCGGAAACTCCTAAAATCAGAATTTAGCATGGCTTACAACAACAATGTAAACCTTGCCGAGGCTTACCTTGAAAATTTTATTCAAGGATCTGCCGTACCTTCTACGAAAACACAAAAAGAACTTTATGATCTTTTATCTAATATAAAAGTAAACGAGGTACAGCAATTTGCTGATAAGAAGGCCATTCTACTTAAAAACAAGGACTTTATTTTCATTAATATCCCTCAAAATAATCTACCGGGTACAAAGAAAATGATAGACCTATTAAAAGAGATTTCTAATACCCCTATCGCGTACAACCCTCCAATCCTTAACATGGAACTATCCGATAGTATTTTAAAATTTAGTGGTGGCAGTCATACTATAGGTGATGCATCCACAAACCTAATTGGGGTTACCCGGGTAAAGTTAACTAATGGAATTGATGTATGGTTAAAGCCTTCCAAACCAAGATCAGAGATATTTAGAAACCAAATAGAAATTTTGGGTTTTGAACCACTGGTTACCGGCCATACCAATAAAAATATGCTATCGAAAATATTAGCCCATTCTTATGCTTCTTACTCTGGAGCCGGAAGTTTTAATAAATTTCAGGTGGCTCACTATTTAGAAGAACATCATCTAAAACTCCATTTTGGAACGGATGAAAACGATTTTGTTATCAAAGGAACATTTAAGGAGAAAAATTTGGAAGATTTTTTAAAATTATTTTTTCTAAAAATACAGCTACCCGATAAAGATACGGCTGCCTTTACTTCCTGGAAGGAAAAAGAAAAAGCTTTACTTGCCATCAGGGGGGGATCGGATTTTTTTCGAGGGGAAATCAAAAAAATCTGGTATCCGGATGCCCCATCTGTTGACAAAGAAATTTTAGATACCATAAGCAGAGAACTTTTACTTAGTGCATATCAAAAACACTTTTCCGATTTTAAGAATTACACCTTTATTATAACCGGAGACTTTACTACTGACCTACTGCTTAAAAAAGTACAGAAGTATTTTGCAGCCTTGCCTGTATCCAAAAAAGAAGATGATCTAGAACATATTTCAAAAGCGTTCAGTTTAAGAAAACGAAACGATACCATCAGACTTGAAAGATTAAATCAGGCTTTTGCAGAAATCTATTATCCTGTAAAGATCAAAACTCCGGTCGATAGCAAATCACAGGTGATACTGGATATCATTAATTCGGGTTTTAATGAACAGATCAATAAAAGGTTACGAATAGGATCATATAGTCCACGGGCTAGTGGATACTGGCTGGATAAAAAAAAAGGGATATATACATTCTTCGTCAATTTTGATAGTGAATTGGGCAATGAACAACGTATGCTTGATTATGCCGAAGAGGAGGTTATGAAATTCCGAAAAACCGGGGTCGACCAAGATTGGTTGGATGCTACAATAGATTTAAAACTAAACGAATATCAACGCAACATCAATAGTTTTGGCTATTTCAATTTCTGGCCAGACTACCTTAAAAAGGCCATTAAAAATAAAGAAAACCCAGAGGATTGGATATTGCAATATCCCTCGCTTTTAAAAAATTTCATATCCCTGGAGGAAATCTATGAAGCTATTCAGAATTACCTTAGTACAGCATATCAGCAAACATTTCTGATCCTACCAAAAGAAACGGTGTATTAGAGTCTTATAAATAGGCATTAAAAAAAACACATTGGCAGTTTTTGCCAATGTGCTTTATCTCCATTCCAATGAATACTAAGGTTGAATTAAAATGGGTTCTCCATCTACACTATCATCCTTTCGTGTATTCACGTCCATTTCGTCATAGAGATCATAAATTGGTCCTTCTTCTCCAAATTGAACTCTACAGGTTTCATTACCTCCCGTACATGCTTGCTCTGGGATGGCCTGCCAATTACCATCTACAAGAACATAATCCTGAGCTTGTACATTTGGTTCTGGATCGTTTTCACTTACAAGTGTTGTAAAGGACATGCCTAAAACAACAAGAAGTGCCATTGCTGGAATTAAAAATAACTTTTTCATGGTATTAAGTTTTAATATATACCTACTCTTTGAAGGATTTTCGGCTTCTCCTACTTTCTGCGCAAAAAGATTTGTCATTCTTCTTTGGTGTAAATTTCCAGGACATCACTGGAAGTCGAAAGTAGTTCCTATTAAAGGCTACGATCATTTACAATAGTAAATTTCATCAAATAACCTCAAATAAAATGGTCGCTAAAGCCTAAAAGCTATTCTGTTATGATGATGACCAGAAATTTTCTATTCTGTATTGCGAAGGGGTCTTCCCGTATTGAAGCCTAAACTTCCTGGAAAAATGAGAGTGATCTTTAAAACCGCATTTTTGGCTAATGATAGAAATCGGTATTTCTGTAGTACGGATTAACAGGGCGCCTTTTTCCAGTCTTTTTTGCATATGAAACCTCGGGATCGTGATACCATACATCTTCTTAAATTCTTCTTTAAGCTTCGTTTTATTAGTACGGTGAATAAGTCCCAATTCTTTAAGGGAAGGCAGCTCCTTATGAAGATTTCGAAGGATATATAAACGCACTTGCTTAACCAGGGATTTTGTTGCGGTACTTTCTTTTTTCTCTGAATTCGAGGATCTGGCAGTAGTCCTTTTTTTCCCACCCTCCCTTTCTTTATTTTTGAAACGAAAAACATTCATTACATAAGAAATATGGGAATCAGAGCCTATCATTTTCTGCACAGTACAAAAAGATCGATAGAACTTAATATTTTTAATTACAAAATCTACAAAGAGTAATCGCCGATAGTTTTTATCTCGGTTTAAACGCAATTCCTCTTTTAACATTTTAAACGAAATATTTGAAAGAACTTCTGATACCGGCCTGCCCCAGTATTCTTTATCCCATTGCAGTATTTGAGGGGTGTCGGAAGTATACGAGCTTATGTGATACTCTTTATCCAAAAAAATTACAAAATGTAACTCGGGATGTTCCATCGACTGCCGGGGGTTAAAACAGGAATCCTCAATCTCCTCAGACATCATGTTCAATAACAATGAAATAGTATCAAAAGGATCTCTACCTCCAGATGATTCTTGTCGAAACATAA
>Ga0208014_1000886_pt1 | contig 10805 bp, 8 predicted proteins | sample 25_taG_FD_184099 | JGI IMG/M metagenome (GOLD analysis project Ga0208014, IMG submission 184099) | Marine viral communities from Cariaco Basin, Caribbean Sea - 25_WHOI_OMZ (SPAdes) (version 2) | ecosystem: Environmental > Aquatic > Marine > Oceanic | place: Caribbean Sea: Cariaco Basin...
AACGCTGATCATGTGATGAGTTTTTGCAGCCTTATTATTTTGATAAAATAGAATATACACAAGAACAAAAAAGCTGCCATAACAGGCAGCTTTTTATACGTTTGCTTTAATTGTCTGGCTTTTTTTAGCCTCTGATTTTAGCTTCTAATGATGCGCTGGTTCTTTTGATATAGGTATCTCTTTACCGTCGCAATCAAACAATTTGCCTTCAGTAAAATAATCACCTTCATATAGATCAATCATCACTACAGGACGTACTGAGCGGTCTTCTGTACCAGCAACAAATACGGACTGTTGGTCTGAATTACCTACTTTTAAGTGGTTAAACAACAAGTTTAGGGCAATGGCCATGATGGCAGCAGAACTGATACCTGAATGGAAAATCGTGGCAAACCAGTCTGGAAATTGATCATAAAACGCTGGCGCGGCAATCGGTAGCATACCAAAACCGATGGAGGTCGCAACGATGATTAGATTCATATTATTGGTGTAGCTGACTTGCGCAAGCGTACGAATACCACTGGCTGCAACCGTACCAAACAATACGATACCGGCGCCACCAAGTACGGCAGTAGGAACAGTAGCGATAACACGACCCATAATCGGCATCAAGCCCAAAACAACCAAAATAATACCGGCGTAAGCGACTACAAAACGGCTTTTAACACCCGTTACGGCAACTAGACCTACGTTTTGTGCGAAAGCACTTTGAGTAAATGAGCCAAATATAGGAGCAATCATACTGGCTGCCATGTCAGCTCGTAGTCCATTACCCAAACGTTTTGAATCGATATCTGTCTCAATGATATCACCAACCGCCAAAATATCTGCTGACGTTTCAACCAAAATAACCAATACCACGATAAACATAGAGATAATTGCCGCAATCTCAAAAGTCGGCATACCAAAATGGAACGGTGATGGGAAAGCAAAAATAGAGCCTGTCGTAATACCAGAGAAATCAACCAAGCCTAATGCCCAAGCAGCAAAAGTACCAATGACCATCGCCAGTAGAATCGATAAGCGACTGATCGCAGCATTACCAAGCTTGCTTAGTAATAACACCATCGCTAGCGTGAAGCCAGCAAGACCAATATTGGTCATACTACCAAAAGTAGGTAAGTTGCTGTTACCGCCCATTGCCCAGCGGGCAGCGACTGGCATCAAGGTCAAACCAATAGTAGTAATGACGGTGCCAGTCACTAATGGCGGGAAGAATTTGATAATTTGGGAGAAAATAGGCGTGATCAAAAAGCCCAAAGCAGAGGCGGCAATGACAGCACCAAACACAGAAGGTAGTCCGCCCCCCGTTGTCACAATCGCAACCACGGTTGCCACACTCGCAAACGATACACCTTGTACGAGTGGCAGCTGACAGCCAAAGAATGGCACACCAATCGTTTGCAATAAAGTCGCAAGACCACCGATAAATAATGAGGCGGCAATTAACAAGCCAATTTCAGCGGGTAATAATCCAGCTGCCTGTCCCACAATTAATGGAACCGCAATAATACCACCGTACATGGTCAGTACGTGTTGAAAGCCATAAGCAATATTGGCACCAATACCCAAGTTTTCATCTTCTGGGCGGGCAACTGCCGATTGAGAAGTAGATTTAATATCCATATTAAATAGCCGTCCTTCGTGTTCTGTTGTTGATATGTTCTAGGCTTGTTCTTCGACAACTCCTAGAGTGGGACTCAAGATTGTTATAAAACCAAATACTCTACCTATCATTGCTAAAAAGGCGTATCACCCTTTTATTCATCAATCTTTATTATTGGTCAGCTATAGCGCCACTTTTGTTTATAGCGGCAGATAGCGCTGTGTATAATCTGAATTTGACATTAGAATAGGGATGAATATTTGATAAAACATTTAAATCAGGATTCTAATGTGTTTTTAGCATACCGCTTATTTATAATAACTGCCAGTTATTATTGACCATATGGTCAGGTTTTTTGTTAGCAACATAAATATCGTTAAAATTGACATCTATACCCTTCAGAAATAAAGTAATGATTGCATCAACAAATACGCTTTTATGATTATAATTTTCAACACATTTTGATATTTCATTTCACCATTGATTATACGGACATCAGACCATGCTATCGCCCCAAGACCAATTGACTGAGCTGGTACGTACTCTTGAGACGCAGCAGCATGTCTTTGCCACTGACCCGCTACTCATTACTGAAAAGCTGCAAAATGAAGAAGGCTCGCCACTGCAAAAACTGCATCGACGAGCGTCACGAATAGACAGCAATGCCGCGCTGGCAGGCGTGCTTGGTAAGATTGATGGTCGTATCAAAGGCATCATGGTTGTTATGAGCGTGATTTGGTGTCTCTCAGGATTTTTGGGATTAGTTACCTTATTGCAGACCAATGTAGTGAACTTCTTTTACGTCTTGGTATGCTTATTGGGTTTTCATAGTCTTATGCTTCTGGGCTGGCTAGCCATGACGCTTATCAGTCAAGGCAAGCAGTCTTCAAATTGGTTTGCCAGCTTTGTCAGTCCCAGTTATTTGATACGTGGTAAAGATGATGTAACCCAAGCGGCAGTCACTCTGTACGAGCGGCAGCTGCAGCATAGCGGTATGCGTTGGTATTTGGGCAGATTTAGTCATCAGTTATGGCTTGCCACACTGACTGGTATGCTGCTTGCGATTATTTTTCTGTTGATTGTGCGTCAATACAGCTTTAGCTGGGAGTCAACGCTGCTGTCAGATCAGGCGCTAATTACCTTGACGCAACTACTTGGATGGTTACCAAGTATGGTTGGATTCGATGTTCCGGACAGTACGGCTATCGTACAGAGCCGATTAGTGACTGATGCTATGCCTTTGTCTGTCGCACGGCAATGGGCAGGCTTGTTGGTTGGTAGTTTGCTGATGTACGGTATCGTACCAAGGGCGATTGCATGGGCATTTTGTGCCTTGATGTTCCGTCGTAAAAAGATGCGTTTGGATATTAAGCTGCCTTATTATCAAAAGATTTTGAATTTTTGGCAGCGTCATGTGGTGGATGCTGATGACTTTAAAGAAGCCCCCGCGCCTATCGCCCCAAAAGCCCAAGTCAGTGCGGGCAAAAAACTGGTTGCGCTATTAGAGTATCCAGCGGAGCAAAACCAATGGTGGCAGTCGGGTTTCGTTACAGGCATTACTGATACGACTGATATTGAGAATTTTGGTATTCTTGATGACCGTGAAGATATGGCACGGCTAAAGGCTTACCTAGATGCAAATCCGGTACAGGTATTGCTTGGTATTCATTTTAAAGCGCTGCCTGACCGTGGTACCTTGCGTAAACTTGATCAGATCGCCAATCACGCCAAACATGGACTGATTGTACAACTGTTAGAGGACAATAGCCTGAGTCTGACAGAGCACCATAATACGGGCAATGATGTTTTAAATGCTGGTTCAGACTCGAATTTAGAAAAACAACATGTTCGTTATCAGCAATGGCAAACTGCCCTATCTGCTCGAAAAATCGGTTTGATTAATAACTGAGGCTTAGGAATGTTGCGTGAAATCTGTTTTTTAGGCGATGGATTATTGAACTCATACCGAAAGATAGATCAATTTGTTCTACAATAAAAGCTATGATGTTTTTGGATACTACCAATCAATATAAGATTCTATTATGAATAATGACAATAATAATCAGGGAAATAATACGCAGAACAGTCTGCAAAAAACTGATAAGCCTGCAGGGCTTTTTGCTGATAAAGCGTATGAGGTAAATCCTCAAGCATCATCGTCTGGATTAGCCACACAGTCATCAAGTGAACCAGAGACTAGCTACAGGACAGCTAAAAAAACCATCGCTAGTGGTGAGGCATTAAAGCTTGCGGTCGTTGGTCATACCAATACGGGTAAGACCTCTATATTACGTACTCTATTGCGTGACGTTTATTTCGGTGAAGTAAAAAATGAAGCCGCAACCACGCGCCATGTAGAGCGTGCCCAACTGACGGATAGTCAAACGGGTGAAGTGTTGGTGGCTCTATATGACACCCCAGGTTTGGAGGACGCATCAGGGCTGATGGATTGGCTTGAAGATAATACCGCCAGTCGCCGTGATGGTATTGAGCGCCTGCAACAGTTTTTGGCAGCTGATATTGCTCAAAGTAGTGATGCGCTAAGTAGCAATGAGGACTATAGCCAAGAAGCCAAAGTGATTCGTCAGCTGTTAGCAAGTGATATGGCCATCTATGTCGTCGATGCGCGTGAGCCGGTACTCGGTAAATATAGAGATGAGCTGGCTATTTTATCTTGGGCCGCGATTCCTGTTATGCCGGTATTTAATTTCACTGATGCTCAGGATGCCAATATTGATGACTGGCAGACTATGCTGGCAAGACGTAACTTACATATCTCGACGCGCTTTGATTCAGTGGCATTTGAATTTAACGATGAGATGCGTTTATGGCAGAATCTTGCGACTATGCTTACCCATTCTGAAATGCTTGAACAATTAATGGCGCGCCGCACTGAAAACTGGGCACAGTTATATGATGAAGCCAATATTATCATTGCAGATTTCTTGTTAAACGTCGCAGCATTTGTACGAGAGATTGGCGAAGATGATGATCCCATGCCAGTATTACAGCAAATGCAAGAAGCGGTTAGACAGAGTGAACGCGCAATGCAGCATAATTTGCTTAGTTTATATAAATTTTATGACAATGACGTAGCGGCAACGCCACTTGAGCTACAGGCCTATCAGCAAGACCCGTTCGACCCTGAGCTTCTCAAAAGTTATGGCATTCGCACCACATCAGGCGCTGCGGCTGGCGCGTTACTAGGATTGGGTATTGATGCGGCGGCTCTTGGTACAACCTTGGGGTTGGGTGCTGCCATCGGTGGCATCGCAGGTGGATTGCTATCCAATACTGGCAGTATCGCCGATAAAATATCAGGGGTTAAGCGGTTATATATCGACCCTGCAACATTGACCCTGCTAGCTACTCGGGCGATAGATTTGCTCACTGCGCTACGTCACCGTGGGCATGCAGCAACAGATGCTACGCAGCTGATATATAAGGGTGAGGCGTCAATTGGTGATACTGACGCTGGGAATAATAATGCTATAACGCCATGGGCAACGCACAAACTGCCCAGTGAGCTAAAAAAAGCTCGTGGCAAACCGCAGTGGTCATCACTCAGTAGTGGCAAGTCTGAGCAGGCGCAGTTATTACGCGCAGATATGGCATGGTCGCTGGCAAGTAAGCTGTCGTCGTATCAGGGTCAGCCATAATGCATAAACATGTTAAAGATAATATCTCTTACTGACGGGCTTTATGATGCTGGGCTTACTAATGCACTTAAGGCATCAGTACCGCGTACGTCGGTTTGCTGTAGATATATTGGGTATAGCGGATAATTGGGAAAGCTTTGCTCAATATCTTGCATTAATTGCTGTTGGCGCTCAGCACGACGACGCCAAAACGTATCGGACTGGGTCAGAGCTATCAACTGATTGATAACGATTGCGGCTGGCATAAGCTTACTGTCTTCTAACTGCTCTATCGCTCGCTTTGTTTCAGCCAGTGGCAATACGTCAGCCGTCATCACTAATACAATGGCGGTTTGTGTACGGTCATGAAGCAGCAACCCTGCCTGACGAAACAGCTGTTTGCGTTTTTCTAGTACAGATACTGCTTGCTCCCAGCGATCATTCTTTTTTTCGGCAAATGGATTGGCTAAGTCGTTTTTATTATTGTCTTGTTCATGACTGCCCAAATGATTTGCCACTGAGCGCAGTTTTGCCTGCCTTCGCTGCTGAGCGAGCAATCCATCCGTCCATGCCCCCATCATCTCAGGCAGCACTAATAAACGCAGTGTATGTCCCGTCGGTGCGGTATCAAAAATGACGTGCTCATAGCCGGCATCTGCTGCTTCGACTAGATGGTGACACATGGATTCGAGCATCGCGGCTTCTTGTGCACCAGGTGCTGATTTTGATAGCCGTAGATGCTCGCGAATTTTTGGCATCATATCTGGATTGGCATAAGAGGTAATGGTGCGTTCAACTTGGGCAAAATGCTCATCAACGATGATGTCAGGGTTTAGTTCAATAGCGTCCAAATAAGGGGTTACGACTGTTTTTTGATTTTTTAGCGGGACGTTTAACACATCGCCCAAGCTATGTGCCGGATCAGTCGAGACAATCAGCGTCTTTTTACCTTGATTGGCATAATAGCTGGCAAGTGCAGCGGCAGTGGTGGTTTTACCCACTCCGCCTTTGCCACCGATAAATATAATCGGCTGTGTCATTAATTGCTCTACAAATGCAGGCAATGGATGTAATGCCATACTTTTATCTCGTTTTAATTAATTCAAAGGAAACTAACAACAACCAACATGATCAAAGGGACATCTATCCATGCCCATGCGTGTATGCCATTCATGGAAATTTTCTAAAAACAAAGGCTGCAATTCTAGCGTATAGAAGCTTGCCGGATTATCGATGCCTAAGCTTTCCGCAAACATGAGTAGCATAAAAAAATCTTCCTCATCACGCGCGGCGCGTGCCATCGTCTGGCGATACGGCGCATGATAAAACTCGTTTAACCCAGCCGCAAACCGTTGCCACCATGGCTCAATATTTTTTATAGGTTTTGTGATATCTGCCTTTTCCATAATGACCCTTATTTTGCGTATGCTTATTATCTATCATGCCTATATGAGACAAAAAACGCCAGCAATTGCTGCTAGCGCTTTTATCGTAATTCAGTAAGTATTTAACTAGGCATTCAACATGGCTTAGAGGTTGCTTTTGCCTCTGTGTATCGACCATTCTTTACGGAGTACTGATAAACTCTCAAACGTCACTAAGATTGTGGCTATCAAGATAATGATATCCATAATAACAAGCAGCCAATTACCGTCATTGAAAAAGGTTTTTAGCTGAATCAATAATGCAAAAACCGTCATGACCAGTAAGAACGACAATGGTCCTAAGGTATACCATACTGGTCTGCCTTTACGTAATAAGATAACGGTGACAATCATCAAGGTTAGTGCAGCCATGAGCTGATTTGTCGTGCCAAATAACGGCCAAATAATCATACCACCAGCACCATCGATGCCACCAGCACCGAATGCTAATAACAAGCAGCTACCAACGGCAAGCAATGTGGCCACCACACTTTTATTTAGAACAGGTAGTTTATAAATTTCACCAAATTCTTGGAAGATATAGCGTTGCAAACGTACTCCAGTATCCATCGTGGTACCAGCGAACAAGGCTGCCATTACCGTTAGCATCGTCTGCGATAAAACCATATCAATGCCGACGCCTGCATTCAGTATGGTCGCGCCGCCATCAATAAAGGCACCAATCGAGCCGTCGCCAAATTTTTGATAAACGGCTTGCCAGTCGCCAAGGGTTGCAAAGCCTGCGGTTGCCGCAAGTATCGCACCAAGTGCCAGCATGCCCTCGCCCATGGCACCGAAGTAACCAACGAATCGTACATCTTCTTCTTTATCAATTTGCTTGGACGTCGTACCCGTCGCTACCAAACCATGAAAGCCTGAGATTGCACCACAAGCAATGGTCACAAATAATAAGGGCAGCATAGATGGTGTGCCGATTGGCAATGCCGTGTTTATAGCTGGCGCGACAATATTCGGCGTAGCAATAAAGATGGCAGCGTATAATAAAATCAAACCGACAAATAACTGTAAGCCATTGATGTAATCGCGCGGCTGCAACAGCATCCAGACTGGTAACAAAGATGCGATTGCAGCATAGACAAACAAAATAATAATCCAAACAGCATTGTCAGGTAAGCCTAAGAATGTCTCAGGTAACACAATGGGGAACATAGGACCAAGATAGATAAGCCCATATAAAGCGGTGACCCCAATGATTGATACCCAAACCAGATTCATCTTATAGCGATAAATGCACTGACCGATGATAAAGGCGACTATCAAGGCACCCCAAACAGGCAGCACAGCGGATGGGGTTTTTATCATCATATTAGCAATAGCGACGCCGAATACCGCATTTACCATGAGTAATAATAAAAAGATGACAATCATCATCAAGCTGCGTACACGTGTACCCATGACCGTACCGGCAATCGAGCCAATCGATTGACCTCGATTGCGCATACTAGCCCAAATGGCAGACATGTCGTGGACACCCGCCATAAAAATAGTACCTAATACCACCCAAATGATAGCAGGTACCCAGCCCCAAATAACCGCAATGGCAGGACCAATAATCGGTGCTGCCCCTGCGACTGAAGTAAAATGGTGTCCCCACAACACATATTTATTAGTGGGAATATAATCTACCCCATCCTTCATAGTATGTGCTGGCGTGGGGATACTATTATCCAATGCCAAGATTTTAGTGGCGATAAATTTTGAGTAAAACAGATAACCGCAAACCATAGCGGCAACAGCAAACAATAGCACGATTGCACTATTCATCTTATCTCTCCTTAGACAAGTAATGGGTAGCCTTATAAGTTCAAGCTTTTTAATTTAGAATATAAAAAATATGTTAAATTAGTCTTCGGCGGGTGACTCAGAGCACCTGACCATACGCAATTAAGCAGTTGATAGAAATTTTGTCATATCATCATCCATTAATACGGCTGAACTTTATAGTTAGCAGACGTCATCAGTCAGTATATGATATGGTGAATCTTTGGTTGGCAACCCATTTAAATACTAACCGATTTAACGAAGAATGTAACGCTAGTTAAACCTCGAAAACAACAAATAAAGGAAGCACAATGGCGCATTATTTTGGATTTGTACCTTCAGATAAATTAAAAGCATTAATCGTTGAAGCTGAGCAAATCGTTGCATCGAATGAGGAAGTACCATACTACCCATATCGCGATGCTTTAACGCATCAGACTGCGCGTGATCTTATTGATAATTTATTGGTTGGTCTGGTTGACATTATCCCAAATCCTGAACGCCAAGCGTCCATGCGTAAAGTGGTTGTCACTGTTGAACGTGCGACCGATACCTTGCTTAACATTTTGCTGGGTAAAGAAAATAACGAAGAAGTATTGCCAAGCTTCCATTTTCTAAGAGATCGAGCAACCTTTATCGATAATGACGGTCTAAAACGTGTGGGTTTTAAGCTCACAGAACAACATACTGCCATCATTCAAAAAGGTTTTGCAGCCATTACTCCTGAACATGTGGATACCAAGACATTTAAAACCGCACTTGAAACCATGAACGAAGAAACTTTAACTCACTTTATTAGCCGTTTTGCTGAAACCTTAAAATTGGGTATGATTAAACGCAAATCTGTACCTGTTGCCAAAGCAGCTATCGATAAAGGCATGAATATGGCACTTAATAAGTTGTTACCTGATTTGCCAGACAGCTCATTGAATCGCTTGGCGAACTATTACCGCCCTTTTATCGTAGAAAAGCCAGAATAAGTGCCAATATTTGATTAATTTTGCCTCAAAAGCCAGTTGGCATTGGGCATATTCACGAAAATTTGCTAAAATAAGCGGCACTTTTTACCAAAGGCACGTCCGATGACCCAAATCAGCAATCAAGAAATTGAAAAAACATTACGTAACTCAGAATGCCTAATCAGCAGTATAGAAGTTGCTGCCGCTTATGAGCGTTTAGCCGCACAGCTTAATCTGCACTATGCTGGTCTAAATCCGATTGTTATGGTCGTTATGAATGGCGGGCTTATCCCAGCCGGTCAATTACTGACTCACCTTACTTTTTATCATCGTATGCATTATATCCATGCATCGCGCTATCGTGATAACGAAGGAACCAATGAGCTTGATTGGAAATTTAAGCCTGATGTTAACATTGAAGGCGAGCATGTCTTATTGATCGATGATATTTTTGATGAAGGCATCACCTTAAAAGCAGTGGTTGAAGAATTGAGCAAGGAAAAACCTTTATCGATTGAATCATGTGTTCTCCTTAATAAAGAGCATGATCGTAAAGTTAAAGGTTTCGATGTTTATTTCGTTGGTATTAATGTTGCAGATCGCTATGTTTATGGCTGTGGTATGGACTTCCATGGTTATTTACGTCATCTGCCTGGTATCTACGCTATTAAAGAAGACAAGATTTAATCAGTTTTTGATTGACTTGATAGCATAGTAAAAAAGCGCCCAATGGGTGCTTTTTTATTGCTTATTGATAAGTATATGTATTTGAGTGTTTTTTGATAATACATGCGATAAATACTAACTAAAACTGCAATGCTAAACCCGTATGGCGCTCAGTCGGTGTCTGAACGGCTTTTTCGAAAGCATGTTTTGTACTATATATGGTCACCTGTTTTTTAGCACGGGTTACCGCTGTATAAATAAGTTCTTTGCTCAAAAGCCTTGCATGACTATTATCAAAAGTAATGGCTACATGATCAAACTCAGACCCCTGCGATTTATGAATGGTCATTGCATATGCTGTGGCTATAACGTCTTCATTTAGCAGATTGACGGCTATTCCCTGTGCTTTATTCTCAAAGAACACCTCAAGTCGGCTTCTTTCATCTCCTGTTTGCAAGCAAAAACCAATATCGCCATTAAACAGTCCCAGCTCATAGTTGTTTTGTAAAACCATGACGGGACGACCATGAAACCATGTATTTTGACCTAGCGGTAGCTTTAGCTCAGTAAGATGCCATTGAGTAATATGATTATTAATGTAGAGATCACCCCACTCGCCATTATGACCAGCACTTAGGACTCTAAACTGATTAAACGTTTGCATTAATGAAGTAATTGTACTCTTTACTGATTCTGGCACGGATTTTTCTATCGGATTTTTTAGTAGTGA
>Ga0208014_1000887_pt1 | contig 10798 bp, 8 predicted proteins | sample 25_taG_FD_184099 | JGI IMG/M metagenome (GOLD analysis project Ga0208014, IMG submission 184099) | Marine viral communities from Cariaco Basin, Caribbean Sea - 25_WHOI_OMZ (SPAdes) (version 2) | ecosystem: Environmental > Aquatic > Marine > Oceanic | place: Caribbean Sea: Cariaco Basin...
CGCGCAGCGCCTCGCCGACAACGGCTACCCGGTGCTGGCGCCGGATCTCTACGACCGGCCCGGCGCCAAAAGCCTGTGCGTGGTGCGTACCCTGCGCGACCACGAAGCCGGCCACGGCGACGCCTTCGACCAGCTCGACGCCTGCCGGCAATGGGTGCTGGAACAGACCGATCAGCCGGTCACCAAGGTGGCCATGATGGGCTTCTGCATGGGCGGGCGCTTCGCGCTGTTGTACGCCGCCCGCGGCACCCTGCAGGTGGTGGCGCCGTTCTACGGTGGCGTGCCCCGCAAGGCCCGCGCACTCACCGGCATCTGTCCGGTGGTCGGCGGCTGGGGCAAAAAAGACCTGATCTACGGCCACCACGGCGAACGGCTCGCCGGCCACCTCACCGAACTCGGCGTCGAGCACGACATCCAGACCTACCCGAACGCCGGCCACTCCTACATGAACGACCACCAGACGTTTCTGTTCAAACGCATGGCCGATTACAGCCCGCTACGCGCCAAATACGACCCGGATACCGCCGAGGACAGTTGGCGGCGGGTGCTGGCGTTCTTCGAGAAAACGCTGGCCGGATAAAGTACGTATCAGTCCAGCCCTGACGAGCGTCAGGCTAAAACCGAACTTTCCTGAAAACTTATCGAGAAATAAAAACAAAATTCAAACGTGAGATTTGAAATAAGAATAGTGGCCAAATGCCATGAACCCCCTTCAATAAAGGGCGCGGAAGTTTCCGCTTAAATGTCTGTCCCCTTTTATAAGTACAGGAAAACCTTGATAAAAAAGGGGACAGAGTAATTTATTTATACCTCTGAATAATTTATTTCTTCACGTTGTTTCGATAGACTCCCGTACAAATAAAAGCGATATATAAAGAGGGGTAAAAATGCCAAGGATGAGGCGCACGGTGGTGCCTGACTATCCTCATCATATCCTTCAACGGGGGCATAATGGACAAGAGGTATTCAAGGACGAAGAAGACTACCTTAAATACCTCGCGGATCTGCGAGAGTTAAAAGAAAAGTGGCACGTTAAGGTCTACGGGTGGTGTCTGTTGCCGGAACAAGTCCACATGCTGGTTGACCCGGGTCCCAACCCCGACATGTTGAGCGAGTTGATGAAGGCGCTGGCGGCACGCACCACACGCCACCGTAACCGCAGGGACAAACGCAGCGGCACGCTCTGGGAGAGCCGTTACCGCTCCAGTGTGGTTCAGCGCGGCTCCTGGACGCTCGCCTGCCTGCGCTATCTTGAAAAGAGGCCCGTTCTGCTCGATCTGGCGGCCTCACCATCGCGCTTTCCCTGGACCAGCTTCGGTATGCGCATGGGCCGGGTTCAGCCCGCCTGGCTGGACCATCCCAGAGAGTTCCTCGAACTGGCCGATACCGACCCGGAACGCCGGCAGCTTTACCGCGTTTTCATGGAACAACACATCCAGGAGCAGGGCCGAACTTATCCTGGGCGCCGCCATGCGTAACCAGCTTACCGGTGACAAACACTTTATCGACGAGGTGGAAAAAATTACCGGTGTCCGGGTCAGCATGCGGGGCAGGGGGCGTCCACCCGGCAGGTCCCGAGAATCCAGGTAGAGGTATACAAAATAAATAAAATTGTTTCTTTAAGCGCTATACCTTGACGGAAACGGTGAAAGAAACGCCCAAAAATCACCCAAAAGGGGACGCACAATCCGAAAAGGGGCGCGTCCCCTTTTTCGTAAGTGTCTGTTTTATATAGACCTTATTAACTTATGAGATGGTTTCATTATATGAAAACAGGTGTTTCCTGGAATTTTCCCCGGACGCCGTTGCAAAAAGAGGTAGGTTAATAAAACAACGTTAAAACCAAAGCAAAGGGGGGGATTTATGCCTGGCAAGGATCGCCTTTTACTCGTCGGCCACCCGCACCACCTGGTGCGCAAGAGCCACGGGGATGAACCCATTTTCTTGGACGAGGCGGACTACAGCCACTGCCTGGGGCTGATCCGCAAGCTTAGCGAACAGTACAATCTCAGCGTACACGCCTACTGCCTGCTTCCGGACCGCATCCACATGGTGGTGACACCGAACGGGGAACCCACGGTTCTGTCCACTTTCATGAAGGCGCTGTCGTGCCGCACCTCGCTGCGCCGCAAGAACCTGCACGGTCGAACCTCGGCCTGGGAAGTGCGCTATCGCTCCAGCCCGGTGGAGCCGGGCCAGTGGCTCCTGGCCAGTATTTGCTACGTGGAACGGCTGCCGGTAATCCATGGGCTCGCGCCCTCGGCGTACCAGTATCACCTGAGCAGCTACCGCATGCGGCTGGGCAAGACCGACCACTACTGGCTGGACGATCCGGAAGAGTACACGCGTCTGGGAAACACCATCGAGGAGCGAGCGGAAGCTTACCGCACCTACATGAGCAGCGGCCTGGACCGCAGCGAGGAGACGATGATCGATACCGCGGTGCGACGGTGCCGGCTCACCGGCTCGGTCCGGTTCGTCAAGGAAGTATATCGGGAGTATGGCGTGCTGGGCATCAACCGGGGCCCGGGCCGGCCGCGCAAGCACCGCAAGAGCCCGTTCGGCTGAAAGGCTGACGAAGTAAGGGACGCGTGACGAAAGGGGACGCACAACACCGAAATAAGCGCATTAGATTTCCGTAACTGTCTGATAACAGTGGAACTATTAAACGGACCTCAGGGGCGCTTTATTTCGGTCGCAAATTACGGCGAAATTCTCTTCATAAGCGGCGCCCACACGGGGTAGGCTCAAAGAAAAACAAACCCAAATGCTGAAGCAAAGGGGGAGTTATGCCCGGCAAGGATCGCCTTCTGCTCGCGGGTCACCCGCACCACCTGGTGCGCAAGAGCCGCGACCGGCAACCCGTCTTTTTCGATGAAGCCGACTACACCTACTGCATCGCGCAGATCCGCGCGCTGAGTCGGGAATACGAAATCGCCGTCCACGCCTTCTGCGTGTTACCCCACGGCATGCACATTCTGGCCACACCGTTGGGCGACCCGGTCAACCTGTCCCGATTCATGAAAGCGCTGAGCTGCAGCACCTCTTCGCGGCGCAAGCACTTGCACGGCGCCCGGTCGGTATGGGAAGTGCGTTATCGCTCCAGCCCGGTGGAGCCGGGGCAGTGGTTGCTCGCCTGCATGTGCTACATCGAGCGACTGCCTGTGATTCACCGGCTGGCGTCGTCGGCCTACCACTACCACCGCAGCAGCTACCGCATGCGGCTGGGTAAGACCCATCAGTACTGGCTGGAGGACCCGGAAGAATACGCCCGCCTGGGTAACAGCATTGAGGACCGGGCTGAAGCCTACCGCATGTACATGAGCAACGGTCTGGACGCGGAAGAAGAGGCGATGATCGACAGCGCGGTGAAACGCTGCAAGCTCACCGGGTCGGTGCGTTTCGTGAGGGAGGTGTACCGAAAGTACGGATTGCAGCGTTAGCCGTCCGGCACGTACCCGCTGACGCCTTTGATGTCATCGGGGTAATGAAACGAGAACTGCCGGCCTTCCTCGGTCCGGACCAGCACACTGGCTTTTCGGGTGTCCTTGAAAGAGAGCCATACCAGATAATCGCTGTGGTACTCGCCGACGGGATAGCCGTTGATGGCGACAATGGTATCGCCGGGTTTGACGCCGAGCTCCTTGGTGCCGCTCTCGGGGAAATCCTCGCCAACCCGGTAGCCCCGCGGTGCACTCTCGCTGACCGGCGTCAAATCGAGCTTTTCGAGAAGATCCAGCACCCGTTGCGGCATCTTGGGGCCATCGTCCTCTTCGGCGGACGCCGCTTCCTTATCGGTGTCGGCGACCTCGGCACGTCCTCCACCCCTTAACGCCAGGCGAAGAGTGATCTGCCTGCCCTGGTCTTCGATGATCACCTCGGTCGGCCGGATGGCCGCCAGCACGCCGCCCTCCGGCAGCGCCTCGCCCACGTTGTAGCGGTGGGCGCCATGGCCCTCGGTATGGATGACGGCGGCGGCAAGCGGGCTATGGGCCTGGAAAACGGCCAGCAATGCCAGTGAATCGGTATCAATCGTTTCCCGCGGCAAGAGGGAGGCGGGCGCTTCCGTATCGGGTCTCGGCATGCGCCCCGCGTCGGGCTGTGCGGACACCGCTTGTATGGCGTTCGCCTGCTCCCTGCTCGCATCATCCGTGCCATTACTCTCTCTCGCAAAAAAGAAAATAACGCATAAAAAAAATAACACCAGCAGAAACAGGGGTTTATAAATCGTCTTCTGACCGCTCATAAACATCCAGGGGAAATATGCGATATCCAGCGTGTTCAAAACGGAACTTAAATAATATATATCCATCTTTACAGAGGACGACAGGAAAAATAAACGTCAAAAAATATCACGGAAGTTTAAAACTGATATCGAAGCGATATCGAACAAAAACCAGGAGGAAACTATGAGAAGCCTGACCTTGGGGGCGTTGTCATTGGTGTTTCTAGCCGGATGCAGCCACACCCCCGCGCAAGCCACCAAACTTGAAACCAACAAACAAAAAGCCTCTTACGCCGCCGGTATGTTTCTGGGTGAGCAGGTTGGAAACCATCTGACCAGGAACGATCTCGACAAGGATCTGTTCCTGCAGGCGCTGCACGATCAGTTGAAGGGCAACGAACTGTTGCTCGAGGAGGAAGAGGCGAGGGCAGCCTCCGGCGCTTATCAGGAAGAAATCACCGCGCGCCTGGAAGAAGAGAAGCGGCAGGCCATGGCGCGCAACGCGGCGCAAGGCCAGGCGTTCCTGGAGAAAAACAAGCAGCGCCCGGGTGTGAAAACCCTGCCGAGCGGCCTGCAGTACGAAGTGCTGGAGGAATCCAGCAGTGGCGCTACCCCCGATCCCAAAGACGCGGTACGCGTGCACTACGCCGGCACCCTGCTCGACGGTACCTTCGTGGAGAGCAGCTTGGCCCATGGCGACGCCGTGCGCGTGAATATGGGTGTGGCCCTGAAAGGCTGGCAGGAAGCCCTGACGCACATGAAGGAAGGCGAGAAGTGGCGCCTCTTCGTCCCGCCCGAACTCGCCTACGGCGAAAAGGGCCTGCGCGACAAGGTGCCGCCGCAATCCACGCTGATCTACGAGCTGCAACTGGTCGAAGTGATCGACAGAAGCTGATAACCACCATTGGAAGGGGGCATACCCATGAAACCGTATCACTACATTATGAATGTCTTGCTTATCGCACTGGCGATCCCGAGCCCGGCTACGGCGGATCTCCGCGAGCGCGTAGTGGAAGCGCTGGCGATCACCAACCCGAATCTAAGCGTTGAGGGCATCACGGACAGCCCGGTGAAGGGCGTCAAAGAAATCAAGCTGAGTAACGGTGACTTCCTCTACGGCTCGCCGGGCAGCGACCATCTCTTCTCCGGCCGACTTCTGAGCTTCACCGGCGATTCGCTGGTGGACCTCACCGAAGAACGGGAACGGGAGGACCGGGCCCGGATGCTTCAGGAACTGGATCCGGGGACCGCCATCACCTTCGCCGCCAACGGCGAGGAAAAGCACGAGGTCTTTGTGTTCACGGACATAAGCTGTCCCTACTGTAAGAAGTTCCAGGACCATATGACCGAAATGAACGACCGGGGCATCACCGTGCACTACCTGGCCTTGCCGCGCTCGGGGATTGACAGTTCGGTGGCGAACACCATGGCCAGGATCTGGTGCGCCGAGGACCCGCAAACCGCCATCGGTGACGCCTTCTCGGGTAAGCCGTTTTCTCAGAAGGACATGCCCTGCCGGCCGCCTGTCGCCGACCAGTACACCATGGCGCAAAGCTTGGGCGTCAGTGGCACCCCCTCTGTATTCAGTGAAGACGGCAGAAACCTGGGCGGCTATATGACCCCCGATGAGCTGATCGCCGCTATTGCCAGCACTGCTGGTATCAATAACTAAAATCCCTCCGGCCTGCATGCTCACCCCGACATGCAGGCCATCTTCTTACCCAATTAATACCCCGAGATCACACCGCTTCGCCTGTATCCCGTAAAAGTCGCGCTCTTGGCGCAGATCAATAGCAGCGCCTGCTTAACGGGTACCACAAGAAATTCGCTAAGTGACTGAATAAAAAGGGCAGCGCAAAAACACCAAAATTAAACCTTTTTAAACAGCGGAACCATCGAAAAATCCTTGCTAGCTTGAAGTTGCAGCACACGCTGCATCAAACGGAAGACAAAAACATTACGGAGATTTCATCATGAAAACAAAACTCTTACTTTCAGCACTGTTCGGTATAGCCGCTTGGTCGCTTTCCAGCGTCGCGGCGGCGGATTGGGATTCAGGTCCTTGTCCTAACCCTCCCACGGGTCCAGCACCCTGTATCGAAACTGTTATTAATGGCAACACCTATCACTTTAACGGCGATGGTGGGCACGCTGGTGAATGGCATGGTCGCCCCGCCGCTGAAGGTGGTGGTGACTTCGAGTTCTCGGGCGACAATGTGGCTTTGGACTGCCCTGACCAAAGTGTTAGCTGCACCTTGAGCCTGACCGGCCAAGTGAAGAAGTGCGAGGATTCCAGCGGTGCGTGGCGTATCGGCGTGAAGGTGACCGGCGCCGACGTCTCGGCTGGTGACTTCCTGTGTAGCTTCCTCAACGTGAGTGGTTTCCCGTGGTACGCAAAAGATCCGACCATCGCCAGCCACTGCCCCTTCGAGGACGCATGCGATAACTTCATCCCGTATGATCCGAGCGCATCTACGTATACCGCCAATTTTGGGGAAGTCACCGTTAGCAGTTTTCTCGATACCTATGTCGACGCCGAGCACCTGCATAACGTGATATTCACCCCGGGTGTCGGTGCCAACTTCGACTTCCAAAACAGCACGTTCTTCGACTGCGATGAGAACGAAGGTTGCTCTATTGATGGTGTTCTCACTCTTAATAACGGCACCTCACTGGACGTCAAATAAAAATCGGTATTGCGTTTAGCGCTGCGGCTTCGTTAGCTAAGCGCTGTACGCCTCCCCATCTTGCCCCGGTGCTCGCCGGGGCTTTTTCTTGATGCCTATGACTGAAGCTACAAGGAGAGATAGTCATGCATACGAAACTTTTGCTTTCAACACTCTTGGGCGCGGCCGTATGGTCGCATTCCAGTGTCGCGATGGCGAGCTGGGATTTTGGTGCTTGTCCGCAGCCTCACACGGGCCCCGCCCCCTGTATCGAAACGGAAATCAATGGCAACACCTATCACTTTAACGGCAGCGGTCGGCACGCTGGTGCGTGGCATGGTGTGCCCGTGGCCGAAGGCGGTGGAGACTTCCAGTTCTCCGGCGACACGGTAGACTTCGCATGCACTAGCGTAAGTATCAGCTGCCAAATGAGCGCTCGCGGCGAAGTGAAGAAGTGCCAGGACTCCGACGGTATCTGGCGCATCGGCGTGCGGGTGAACGCAGTCGATCTCTTATCTGGTGATTTTTTGTGTAACTTCATTACAGTGAGTGGCTTCCCGTGGTACTCAAAGAATCCGAGCATTACTCCCCACTGCCCTTTCGAGGACGACTGCGACAGCTTCATACCGTATGACCCGAGCGCGTCCACCTATACCGCTAATTTTGGAAGCGCCGATGTGAGCACCCCTACAGGCACCTTGCTTAGCGGTGAGCACCTGCACGGGGTGGTGTTCACCCCAGGCGTCGCGGCCACCGTCGATTTCAGCAATAAGACGTTTTTCGACTGCGAGGAGACGGAAGGGGGGTGTTCCATCGATGGCATTCTCACTCTTGATAACGCCACGTCGTTCGACATCCATTGATAAAGCAGTGGCTTTGCGTTCAGCGCTGTTGCCAGCTTGGCTGGGTAGGCGCTGAGCGCGCCCCAACCGCCACTTTGTCCTCGTTTCGCTGCGGCTTTTTCTTGCTCTGACGCGGCCTGGATTAAGTTGATACCCCCCCCCTTGATGATGAGCAGAAACCTGGCATTGCTAATTGCGTAACCCGCATTTATAACCGGCACCGCTTAGCCATAAAAAAGCGCCCAATGCAGTGCATCGGGCGCCCTTAAATAAACCAAGTCTAAACCTATTCCAGGACTGAATACATCTTTAAAGAAGACCCCCAAAACAGGCGGCCCAAATTCAATGCCGGAATTACTCCAGTGACTTGATGGGCTCGGAAATCATCTGCAGAAAGATGCCATCCTGTGGGATACGATAAGGGATACGGCCCATGGCAAATCCGCGCCCGGTACCACCCTCCAGATTGGCACTGTACGCTTTCAAGTCAATATCAATCGGGTTGTTGTTACGTTGCTGGACCACCATTCTACCGTCATCCAGGAAAGAAACGGGCCCGGCCAGCGACATTGTGACTTGATAGCTCCGAAGATTGTGGCGGAGGGCGCTGAGACCGCCGGAGTTTAGCACCGCACCGATAAAGGGAGCATCGATGTACAGATCGGCCTCCGCGGTCAGCACTGGCTTTCCGTCATCGCCCTTTTTAATCCAGCCGGTGATCGGTTGGGTTCGACGGCAGGGGACGGACGGAGTGCCGACACAGGCCGGGTCATCTTTGGCGTACCGCATTCTCATTATCTGCTCACCCGAGGGTACCGCCGTCATCGGTGACCCGACCACGGGGTTCCGCACATAAGTGACAAAGGAGGTGGATACGGATTGTGAAGGATATATCTCTACTTTGATCGCCTCTTTTTCAGGGTCATACCGGCCCACGCTGGCGTTCAACCCCATCTTCAGATAGGTAAACTTTTTTTCAGGGCAGACCGCCGGCTCGCTTTTCGGAAATTGGTATGACGCAAAGAAAGGCAGGACTACGGTCGCGTCATTATCCGAATAGCCTGGTTCACCGGTATTGGGGTTATAACTCTCATTGTAGCCACAGCCGACATTGCCGCCATCGAAGGCCCCGAGTATAGAGACTTGAATTGCAAGAAAAGGGTTGGCTGTGAAGTTGGTGCCTTCCGCATACCAGGGCAGGTCGCTGCCCCGTGTGTTCATGGAAAGGATTTTAGCGCTGTTGGGCAGCCCCAGGACGCCTTCCGGATCATTGACCGGGTCGGCATCGGGATCAGGCACGCTCGGCATTGGCTCCTGGAAAGGGTACTCGGTGGTTGGTATGGTGCCGTCGGGGCGATGCGCATCGCTGACGATCGCGGGGTCCGTGTTGTAGAACGGCCACTTCACGGTTACTTCGGAATTGAGCTTGCCGACTTTATTCTCCACATCGTGGATCAGGTTCCCATTGGGGTCCACGTCAGGGCTGGTCCGTAGCGTCTGCAACACATCGCTGCTGGCGGGCGCCCCTTTGAAGAAGATGGTCATATCCGGACCGCCCCCGCCGGGGATAAAGTATTCGTTGTTTATCACATAATCGGCCACGGTCCTGAAGGTGCCACCGGCATCATTCGGTGTAAATGGGATGCGGTAGGTTATGCCAAGCGGCTGGGTGCGGAGCGGGTGGCCGTCCTCACCGCAGACGGAAGCTGTGCCATCACAGACGGCCTCCTCACTGCCGATCAGTGTGTAGCCCTCGAAACCCGCCGCGTCGGTGTTATTATTGGATCCCAGTGTATAACTATAGTATTGACCGTCAGCCCAGGGCTCGTCCGGTACGAAGGTAATACGCTGGCCTTCAACGGTTAGAGAGCCTTGAATTGTTTCTCCGTCAATCGGCTGCCCGGATGCATCAACGCGGAAGATGTCGAAGCTGCCACCCAACTGGACACTGGCTGGATCAATGGCCTTGGTGAACTGCAGCACGATCGGCCGGTTCGCCGGCAGCGACATCAGCGGCAGTATGTCGTCGGGATGATAATCAATCAGCGGGTACTCCTCGTTGGGCCAGTCCCCGGGGCCCCCGGCGCAGCGACCGACTAGGCCGTTAGCGAGATCACGGGTGGCCGGATCGGTGACACAGGGGTAGCCCGGGTAAGCGCTTAGAACCATCGGTGAATTGATCTGCACGTCTTCCTGTGAATAGTTTCCGTCCCGATCCGGAATGCTTCTTGTCGTAACGTCGCCCGGCAGCTTGAAGGTCAAGGTTTCCGGTACAAAGTTGTTGCCTGCCAGGTCGGTGATCTGATTGCCGAGCTGAATCGTGTATTCCGGGTTGCTGCCTACCGGTGAGTATTGCAATCCGCCCTCGGGCTGAATCACCACGGCGGCGCCGTCCACCTTATGGGTGAAATCCAGGCTCATGCCATCTTTGGTGACGGCCAGCGCGCCCGGTTGAGCCAGGCTTTCCGGATCCAGTGGCTCATCGAAGTTGAGCACGATCGGTGCGCCGGGCTGCTGGAACCAGGACAGCTCATCGCCGCTCTCGTCCGTGGGCATCTCTGGTGACTTCTGCCCCGGCATGTGACTTTGCAGCGTCGGCGGGGTGATGTCTTCCAGGGCGGCCCATGCGTCGGCCAGCAGCGCATCGGTCTGATCCTTGTAGGACTGCAGCTGGAAGCTCAGCAGGCCGTAGCCGTATTCCTGACCCAGGATGTCCGGCTCCACCATACCGGTGGCGTCAATGTTCAGTACGCCGCCGTTGGGGTCCACTTCGGCCACGCCCACCAGGTGGATGTGCAGCAGGTTCTGGGTGAAACCGCCGTTGGCTTTCGGGTTCTCGGTGGCGATGCCCACGTCCATGAACAGGTGCACGATGCGCAGCTGGTCCGGGTTCTCTTCCGTGTAGGGGTTGGGCACCAGGTAGCCGGTGGCGTCGGAGAGCACGCGCATGGTGACGTCGCCGGAGCCGAAGCCGGCGTCCACTTCACCGCCGATTTTCACCATCTCGATGGGCGTGCCTTCCAGCAGGGTGCCTTTGGGCAGGCGGATCGGGGTGACGTCGGTGT
>Ga0208014_1000888_pt1 | contig 10790 bp, 9 predicted proteins | sample 25_taG_FD_184099 | JGI IMG/M metagenome (GOLD analysis project Ga0208014, IMG submission 184099) | Marine viral communities from Cariaco Basin, Caribbean Sea - 25_WHOI_OMZ (SPAdes) (version 2) | ecosystem: Environmental > Aquatic > Marine > Oceanic | place: Caribbean Sea: Cariaco Basin...
ATCAGCAATAAACCTAAATCCTTAGAATAGGTCGCCCGTGCTTACATCTCCACCTAAATCAAAGATTATAGGTGGAGAATTACGCACGATAAGTTAAATACTCATTAAATGCCTATAAACTTTCTCAACGCTGAATCATCTTCTTTGGCTGCAAACGACCGTTAAGCTCGAGTTCACCCAATCCTAAAAACGATCCTTCAGCGGTAACTAGCTTAATATCACAGCTAAGTCGGTCATCACCTAAATCTTGTTGATCATCCTTGGTAAGCGACTCTTTTAAATACTGTATCAAGGTATCATCAAGTTGCTCATAGACATTGAGACGTTGTCCCATATGTAACCGTTCACACTGAGCTTCTGTTACCGCTAGTGTCGCCACATCATTGATACAAGCGTCGATATCTTGTAATTGCTGCAGACGTTGTTCATGAGTCATACTTTCTAACTGATCTAGGGTTAAAGCCTGGTCAATATCGAAATGACCCACTTGGATACGGCGCAGAACTGTCAGATGCCCTAATGTTCCTAATGCTTGGGCGATATCTTCTGCCAATACTCTAACATAAGTACCTTTAGAACAAGTGACTGTCAGTAATAGCTCATCCGCTGCCTCTGTTAACGCTAGAGACAGATTTTTGATAGTAATAGGACGGGCAGGACGTTCAATCTCGATACCTTCACGGGCATACTCATATAGTTTTTTGCCATCTTTCTTAAGTGCTGAGTACATGGGCGGAACTTGTAGGATATCACCCAAAAACTTAGCAGTGACCTGCTCTAACTCTGATAATGAAAGATTAGGAACTGGCTTTTCAGCCACGATCTTCCCTTCTGCATCGCCAGTATCTGTTTGAATGCCTAGCTTTATCATCGCCTGATAGGACTTATCTGCATCAAGTTGATAATGACTAAATTTGGTAGCTTCCCCCAAACACACAGGCAGCAATCCGGTTGCCATTGGGTCAAGAGTACCCGTATGACCAGCCTTTTTGCTGTCATGTACAGGTGACTTAAGTAGATATTTAACTTTAGATACCACCTGCTGTGAGGTCAGCCCCTTCGGCTTATCAATTAAAATAACCCCTGATACTCTACTTTTTGGAGCCTGAGTTACTTTATTAGGAGACTGAGCTGTATTAGGTACGTTATCTAAGGTCATTAAAATCTACTTATTCACTTGATGCTAAACAAAATAATGGCTTAAACCAAAACAGTGTTAAAAGTTAAGTTAAAACCATTAAAGTGAGGCGTCGTTATCGTTATCACCCTCTACATCACTACTGGCTTCTGTTTGCTCAGTCTTGGTAACGGCTTTATTGATAAGGTCCATCATATAGTTACCTTGTGCCGTTACTTCATCATAATGGAATCTTAAACGTGGCGTAGTACGGGTTTTAAGGCTGTGACTTAATTCAGTACGTAAAAATCCGGCTGCTTTGTTAAGCACCTGCAAGCTCTCTTCGTGGCTATGCTTGCTCATTGCATCATTAAGTTCAGGCTCCATCACCGTCACATAGATATCAGCGTAGCCTAAATCAGAGCTCACTTTGACACTAGAAATGGTGACAAAACCAGTTAGACGGGGATCATTAATTTCATCACGAATTAGTACAGCAAGTTCACGTTGAATTTGATCACCCAAGCGCTGTAAACGTTGGTTCATGGTGGTGTCCTTTCGATGGCGTTATGGCAGGAGTCTTAAGGTCACACTGCGCAATGCTCAAGGCAATAGCGTTCAATGACTCTCACTCATGATAACCCATAATAAATTTGATAAAAAATGATTAAAAAAAAAGACCTAACAGGATGACCTGATAGGTCTTTGACTACTATTTTGAATAACTAGATAGTACGTTGAATCTCTTGGATTTCAAATACTTCAATCTTATCGCCAACTTCAACATCATAGCCGCGAACCGCAAGACCACATTCCATACCTGCTCTTACTTCATTCACGTCATCTTTATAACGACGTAATGATTGTAGTTGACCGGTAAAGACCACTTTATCATCACGTAATACGCGGATAGACTTGTTGCGATAGATAGTCCCTTCGACCACCATACAACCTGCTGCAGCACCAAACTTACTTGAACGGAACACATCACGTACTTCAGCAATACCCAAGATCTTCTCACGATGTTCAGGAGACAGCATACCACTCATTGCCGCTTTAACGTCGTCAATTAGACCATAAATAACGCTGTAGTAACGAATGTCGATATTTGCTTCGTCCGCTTTACGTTTCGCCGCATTGTCTGCACGAACGTTGAAGCCTAGTAATACCGCTTCACTCGATTCAGCAAGTGTTACGTCTGATTCCGCAATTGGACCGACACCTGAGCTGATGACTTTAACTTTAACTTCATCAGTAGACAGCTCATTCAGAGCGGCAAGTAGGGCTTCTAGCGTACCACGTACATCTGTCTTCAAGATGATGTTTAGGAAAGACAAGTCATCTTGACCCATCTGCTCAAACATACTCTCAAGACGCATCTTGTTCTGACGCTCAAGCTGCTGCTCACGCTCACGGTTGGCACGGAATTCAGCCACTTCACGCGCTTTCTTCTCATCTGAAACGACTAAGAATTCGCTACCTGCCGCTGGTGTATCCGGTAAGCCCAAAATCTCAACAGGGATTGACGGACCGGCTGACTTAACACGTTTGCCTGTTTCGTCAGTCATCGCACGAACTTTACCGTAGAACTCACCGGCTAACACTAAGTCGCCTTGGTTTAATGTACCTTTCTTAACTAAGATACTGGCTACCGCACCACGACCTTTTTCAAGACGAGACTCGATAACTACGCCCTGAGCAGCGCCTTCAGTCGGTGCTTCAAGCTCCATAAGCTCAGCTTGTAAGTTGATAAGCTCTAGTAGCTCATCAATACCTTCGCCAGTTTTAGCAGAGATTTTAGCCAAAGGTACGTCACCGCCCCACGCTTCAGTTACCACTTCTTTAGTAGTTAACTCGTTTAGAACACGGTCAGGATCAGCAGTGCTCTTATCCATCTTGTTGATAGCAACAATGATTGGTGTACCAGAAGCACGTGCATGGTCAATCGCTTCTTCTGTCTGAGGCATCATGCCATCATCAGCCGCCACAACTAGAACCACGATATCTGTCGCTTGAGCACCACGTGAACGCATAGCCGTAAACGCTGCGTGACCTGGTGTGTCTAGGAAAGTAATGACGCCACGGTTGGTCTCAACATGGTAAGCACCAATATGCTGCGTAATACCACCCGCTTCACCTGGAGCCACTTTAGTTTCACGAATCTTATCAAGTAAAGAGGTTTTACCATGGTCAACGTGACCCATAATAGTGACAACTGGCGGACGAGTCTGAACATTACTGCTACGCTCTTCTACCGCTTCGTGTAAATCATCTTCAACTTTAGTATCGCTAACAGGAACTGGGTTATGACCCATTTCTTCAACGATTAAGCTAGCTGTGGCTTGATCAATAGGTTCTTCAGCACTAACAATCTCACCCATTTTCATGAGTAATTTAGTGACTTCGCGGGCTTTAACTGCCATACGTTGAGCCAAGTCAGAAACTACAATCTGCTCAGGAATTTCAACGTTATAAACAATCTTCTCAACTGGTTTTTCGAACTTATGCTGAGAGGCTTGTGATGATTTTAAACCATGCTTACGGTTACGAATTTCACGCTCTTCTTGGCCTTTACGGCGACGGCCACGAGTGGCAGTACTTGAAGAACCACGTTTAATTTCGCGACGCTCTTTTTCAAAAGACTCTTCTAAAGCTTCACCCACTAGGCCTTCAGCCAAGGGCTCATCTTTACGTACTTCTGCCACAGGCTCTTTATCGCTGTATTTGCCTGCCATTTTGCGCATTTGCTCAAGCGTTTTCTTTTGAGCTTCTTCCGCTTGTTTACGACGGGTTTCAGCTTCAATTTGACGCAGACGCTCTTCTTCCACTTCACGGGCTTCACGAGCTTTACGCTCCGCTGCCGTTTCTACTTTTGGCTTCGTAGGTGCAGTTTTCTTCTTAGGCGCTTCTTTTGCTTCAACAGCAGCTTTACTGCCTTTTTTCACAACAACGGTAGACACTTCATCTTTTTTATCACTAGATGAACTGCCACCGCCTAAGTTTGCACGCATAGCGGCCAAAGTAGCAGCTTGACGTTGTTCTGCTTCTTTTTTGACTTGTTCGCGTTTTTTAGCTTCTTCTTCAGCGCGTTGCTTCGCTTCTAAAGCGGCTTTTTCACGCGCAGCAATTTCTTCAGCCAGTTTGTTTGGATCTGGCTTTTCAAATACTTTCTTCTTACGAACTTCAACGTTAACGCTTTTTGACTTGCCTGAAGAGCCAGTCACACGAGCAGTACTGGTCGTTTTAGATTTAAGGCTAATACGACGTTTCTCTTTTTGTCCATGTGATTGCTTCAAGAAAGCTACCAGCTGTTCCTGCTCAAGCTCGGTGACCAGGTCATCCTCGCCACGAGCAGGCAGCCCAGCATCAGTCAGTTGCTTCTGTACTGCACTGACTGTCTTGCTTACCATGTCTGCTAATTCTTTGACGGTCTTATCTGCCATTTATAGTCACCTATTTATTATTCTTCATTAAACCAAGATTCACGTGCCTTCATGATCAGCTCACCCGCAGTTTTCTCATCAAGACCTTCAATGTCTTCAAGATCAAATACTGCTTGTTCTGCTAAATCATCTAACGTGATGATGTCACGTTGAGCCAGCTTGTACGCCCAGTCGGTCGTCATGCCGTCCATTGTGAGCAACTCTTTGCTTGGCTCTTTCATATTTTGCTGTTTAACCAGTTCATCAGCAATGACTACTTCTTTCGCACGCTCTTGAATCATTTCAATTGCGTCGTCGTCAAGACCTTCGATGTCATAGAAAGTCTCAACAGGCACATAAGCCACTTCTTCAATACTGGTAAAGCCTACATCAACTAACGCTTGAGCCAAATCTTCGTCTACTTCTAGACGATTATAGAACAGCTCAAGATAAGCTTTTGTTTCATTCTGTTGACGCTCTAGGTACTCTGCTTCAAGCATCATATTTAATTTATAACCGGTTAACTCAGAGGCCAAACGCACGTTTTGACCTTGTGCACCAATGGCGCGGGCTAACTGATCATTCGCAGTAAAGATGATGTCTGCTGTTTTGGCATCTTCATCTAGAATAATACTGCTTACATCTGCAGGCTCTAAAGCACTGATGATGTATTGTGCTGGGTCATCAGACCATACGATAACATCGATACGTTCACCATCAAGCTCAGACTGTACGGCTTGAATACGTGTACCACGCATACCGATACATGCGCCGACGGGATCAATACGATGATCATTGGTCTTTACAGATATTTTAGCACGAACACCAGGCTGACGGGCCACATCACGAATTTCAATGATTTGTTCGCTAATTTCTGGTACTTCTTTATTCATCAACGCAATTAGCATGTCAGGGCTAGTACGTGATAACAATAATTGAGCACCGCGATTGTCACGATTCACATGATATAGGATAGCATTAATACGAGACTTTACGCGTAATTGTTCACGAGGTAGCATTTGATCACGTGATAAGTAGCCTTCAGCATTATCCCCTAAATCAATGATATAACCATCACGGGTTTGTTTTTTAACTTCGCCATACATCATCTCACCAATTCTAGGCTCAAAAGCATCGGCAGTTAAAGCACGCTCTGCTTCACGAATCTTCTGAATGATAACTTGCTTAGCCTGAGTAGCTGCAATACGTCCAAATTCGATAGATTCGATTTGTTCTTCTTTAATATCACCAATTGACCATTCATTTTCGTCAAGATCACTGATGGCTAACTGACAAGCAGGCATCTCATGATCTTCATCGGCAACCACTGTCCAATAACGGTACGTATCATAATCGCCGGTATCACGGTCAATTTCAACACGCACAGCCACTTCAGGCTGTTCGGTATACACTCTTTTTTTAGTAGAAACTACCAAAGCCTCTTCAATTGCTTCGAAGATGTCTTCTGGATTTAGGCCTTTTTCGTTACTGACGGTTTCTACTACCGTTAAAATTTCTCGACTCATTACACACCTATCCTCGCCTACTTATAATTTAAAGTAGCAAATAATTATTAAATTTATTTTTATCTTAGGCCTAAAAGCTGTGAGGTTTAAGTTCATTCAAAAACGTTGCTTACTATTATCCATTACCTCAGCCTAAATTAATATATAAGATGGGTTAACAGTTAACAGTAATTGACCGTATCAAATCAAGTTAAATACAATAGTAAGCTTTAGATCAACTTATATGCCAAGATTACAGATCTTGATAGATTAAATTTGCTTTATCAATATTATCAAGGGCAATATCGAATTGCTCGCCTTCGGGTGTGACTATAGACAATTGTTTATCGCCTAATTGCTCAAGCTTACCCGTCACTTTACGACGTTTTGAACTCCCTGCCCCTACTGCTTGGATTAAGCGTAAATTAAGGGTTTGACCTACATAATCGGTCATTTGCTCAGGGGCAAAGAAAGGTCTATCAAGACCTGGAGAGGAAACTTCAAGCACATATTCACCCGCAATAGGATCATGTACTTCAAGCACACCGCTAACTTGGTGAGTAACCGCCGCACAATTCTCGATAGTGACTTGCTTATCAGCGGCTTTATCTTCTGGCAAAGATTCAATATATATGCGTAATAATGAACGCCCACCTTGCGGTAAGAATTCCACACCCCAAAGTGCTACATCACAAGCAGCCACAGCTGGGGCAATAATGTCGGTTAACTGAGTGACTTTATTAGATAACTTCATGACTTGTTTTTTAGTCCATAAATAGAAGTATCTATTATAAATGCATATTATGACTATTAGGCAATATTAAAAATAACAGATACAAAAAAACCCACAAACAATATGGTGGGTTAAATAAAAAGTAAGATTGAAATAAAAAATGGTAGCGGGGGCTGGATTTGAACCAACGACCTTCGGGTTATGAGCCCGACGAGCTACCAGACTGCTCCACCCCGCATCAATCTAGGCTGACTATTATATGTAGAATCGAATGGGTTGTCAAGCATTAAACTGGTTTAATTTAAAACTTTATCAAACACCTATCAAATCGACCAAGGCAATAGCCTTACCTGTACTACTTTACTCTTTGGCTGCTTAATTGTCACAGCCTTATAGTCAACATAACCGACCATAATATTGGTGCGATTGGAGGGACTTGAACCCTCACAGCTTGCGCCACCACCCCCTCAAGATGGCGTGTCTACCAATTCCACCACAATCGCAATTTCTAATTCACCATCTGTCTTTATGAACAAGAGCTACCCTGATAGTCGTCATAGTTAAGCTTGAGGAAGCGCTATTGACGGGTTAAGCTCTTTAAACAGTGAGTGTTTATTCTAAATTAGGTTGCACATTCTACTCGTCTTTGACATAGGGTGCAACCCATTTCAAAAATGCTAACAATAAGGACTGGCGTTAATCTTTTTGTTTACTACACCGTCTACTGCACATTATTTCAGGTATCAGTACTTTATTTAACTTATCACTTACACTCAAGTCATCACTAACTATTTTACTTAGAAGACGTTGGCGCAGGTGAGTTTCCTGTTACTGGTGCTTGTGAAGACGCAGGCACATCTAACTTATACTGGCTATCTGCTTGTTTACGGGCATGAACGGCCAACGTTAAGCTGGTGGTAAAGAAAATAACTGCTAATACTGCCGTGGTACGCGTTAAGAAGTTGGCACTACCAGCTGCACCAAATACAGTGCCTGAAGACCCTGCGCCAAAAGACGCCCCTGCATCAGCCCCTTTACCGTGTTGAATTAAAATCAACCCAATCATGGCAATAGCAACAATAATATGAATGGCTAGGATAACGTTAAACATGCTTTGCCTTACTTAATCTTAAGAGTTAAAAGACGAAAAAATCTGGGTACTACTAATTTGGTTAATACTAATTTGGGTACTACTATTAAGCGACTGATATTTGAAAGCCTGTCATTAATCGCCTGCTATTATCAATCGCCTACTACAATCGTTTACTATAAGCTATAACCACTATATATAGGCAATTGAATAAATTTCTAGCACCGGCATTAAAATTACTTTATTTAGAAAAGGCTTTGGCAATGTCAATAAAGCTGTCTGCTTTTAAGGCAGCACCGCCAACAAGTACGCCATTAATCTGTTCTGAGGCAGCAAAATCCTGAGCATTATCCGGCTTCACACTACCGCCATAAATAATTGGTGTAGCAGCAAGCGTGCTGTTAAAAGACTGCAAACGCTCACGGATAAACTGATGAACTGTCGTCACTTCTTCAACACTTGGCACTTTACCAGTACCAATTGCCCAAACGGGCTCATAAGCGATCATCAGTTTATGGGCAATATAGTCATTCGCCTCTACAGCATCTAACTGCTGCAGGAAATCAGCGACAATGGTCAATTGTTCACCCAATACTTGGGTCGTGCTTCCTGCTTCAAAATCAGCTTCAGACTCACCAATACACAAAATAACGCCGACACCTTGAGAAGCACAATTTAGCATCTTCTTTAATAAGATAGCGTTTTGTTCATTAAAGTACTGACGACGCTCAGAATGGCCAATAATGGCCCATTGAACGCCTAAATCTTGTAACTGCTCTGCTGAAACATCACCTGTATAAGCGCCAGAAGTAGCAGACAACGCTGATACATCCTGACAAGCTAACTTAATAGGGGTTGAACGCAAAGTAGCGTCCACTTTAGCCAAATGCAATAAGCTAGGAGCGACCATAATATGGCAGGCTTCTAAGGCACTACTTTGAGTGTTTACCCCATCTACCAAGTCATCTACTAAGGCCTGCACTTCATTTAGCGAGGCAGGATTTAGTTTCCAATTACCGATAACCCAAGACTTCATAACACACTCTCAATAAAAAAAATTCAACGTACAACCAACTTATAGTGGTCACTGTAAAAATATGATAGCCCCATATTATATCATAGTCTCATAAGACAAAATTAGCCTTTATTATTTGGTAACCGCGAAATATAAAAATAAAAACAAACTTAAGGTAAGCTAATGGAATTTAAACCTTGTTAAAGGCTTAGAAGTAAGGTTTACTAAAAACATTGCTCTCATTGTCTGAGATAACCTCTACATTTTACGTCAAGCAGCAATCACCCCTATAGGATGCCCCATGTCTGACGTTACACCCTCTATCCACGCCCATTCAATACGTGATAACCCTCATCAGGCTCCTTCGGCCACTCCTGTAATGCTCAGCCTTAATGCAGTGGATAATGATCCGGTGGTTAAACTGGTCCACTCCTTGCTTATCGATGCTGTACGTCTTGGGGCATCGGATTTGCACTTTGAGCCGTATGAACACGCTTACCGAGTTCGCTTTCGAATAGATGGGGTACTCAAGCAAATGGCTATATTGGCCCTTCAACTAATTCCTCAGGTTTCAGCCCGCCTAAAAATTATGGCGCAAATGGATATCTCTGAACGTAGGCTTCCTCAAGATGGCCGAATTACCCTTAAAACTGCCGATAACAACACTCTAAATTATAGAGCCAGCGCCCTACTTACCTTATTTGGGGAAAAAATTGTGCTGAGAGTGATTGATGCTGCAGAATCACTCTCAGGGATTGACGATTTAGGACTAGAGCCGGATCAGAAGCAAACCTTTTTGAAAGCGTTACATCAGCCTCAGGGCATAGTACTTATCACTGGGCCTACGGGTTCAGGCAAAACCCTATCTCTATACACTGGTCTAGGCCTGTTAAATACAGACAGTACCAATATCTCAACCGTTGAAGACCCTGTAGAGATTACGCTAACCGGTATTAATCAAGTCAGTGTTAACCCTAAGATAGGACTCAGCTTCGATACCGCTCTGAAGTCGTTTTTACGTCAAGATCCTGATGTGGTCATGGTCGGTGAAATTCGCGATTTGGAAACCGCAGACACTGCCATAAGAGCAGCTCAGACAGGACATCTTGTGTTGTCTACTTTACATACCAACTCTGCCGCAGAGACCTTAACCCGCCTTCATCACATGGGCATTGCTTCTTTTAATATAGCTACCACTATCAGTTTGGTTGTCGCTCAGCGATTGGCAAGACGGCTGTGTAAACATTGTAAAAAACGAGCAGACTTTCCAAAATTAAGCCTGCTTCAAATGGGATTTTTAGAAACTGATTTTAAGCCCTCTGCTATTAGTCAATCCGATCCGAATCAGTCTGGTCTAGGCCAATCGATGCCAAAGCAGCCCCTCGTAGAACAATTAGATTCAAGCTCAACAGCCTCTAGAAGCAGTGGGCTGTGAACATTGTATATAAGGCTACAAAGGTCGCGTAGGTATCTTTGAAGTTATGTCTATAACTTATGAGTTGGCGGAATTGATTATGCAAGGCGGTAATGCCCTACAAATTAAGGCGCTGGCGGAACAGCAAGGATTTTATAGTCTGAGACGTGCTGCCATTTTAAAAGTCTTGCAAGGTACTATTAGTATCCAAGAAATGAATAGAATCACAGTGACTTAAGCTATAGGACTAATTGACATACTCCCACCACCAAACCTAACGGTTATGGTGGGGGAATCTTTGCGACCCATAACAACCTAAGTTGTTACCTTTCGCCATGCCACCTACGCTAATAGGTATAGGCATGGAGGAACTCTTTACACAGTAGCACGTCCTGCTACATCAGCTAACGCCTGAGAGCGTATATTGCTTGCTGCATTGGTATCACGGTCATGCTGTGTTTGACAGCTAGGGCACGTCCAATTTCTGACTGACA
>Ga0208014_1000889_pt1 | contig 10789 bp, 8 predicted proteins | sample 25_taG_FD_184099 | JGI IMG/M metagenome (GOLD analysis project Ga0208014, IMG submission 184099) | Marine viral communities from Cariaco Basin, Caribbean Sea - 25_WHOI_OMZ (SPAdes) (version 2) | ecosystem: Environmental > Aquatic > Marine > Oceanic | place: Caribbean Sea: Cariaco Basin...
AAAATTAAACAGATAGCAAACGTCACTCTCATTTAAATTTTGAACAAAATTTTAAATTTATAGTTATTGTTTTATAGTTAATTCTTTATAAAATCGATATGGCCTATATCATGAAAAATTTTAGGTAGATTATTCACCATCCATCCTTGGTGCAGAAACTTAGGCTGTGCCCAGCGTAATTCTATTTATTAGGTGTCTTAAGTTTGGGAGGGTTACCCTATGAATGGATAATAAGGCCCTAGCGGCTGATTTAAAGGCCATCCATGGCGTTGATACGCTTGAGATAGCAGAGGTCAATCTCGAGCAATTCGATGAGGTGGGGGGTAAATACCCGCATGTGGTCAAGTCTTGGCGCAGTAATTGGGAGGGCTTAACGGTGTTCTTTAACTACCCTAAAGATATCAGAAAAGCGATTTATACCACTAATGCGATAGAGTCACTAAACAGTGTGATTCGGACGGCGGTGAATAAGCTTAAAATATTCCCGTCTGATCAAGCTGCATTTAAAGTGGTGTACTTAGCAACTCAGCAGGCATCCAAAAAGTGGGCGATGCCGATCCGTAACTGGACGGCTGCTTTAAATCGCTTTATGATTATGTTTGATGATCGTCTCAGTAAGCATTTAATCTCGTATCAGTAAGCATGTAATCTAAAGGGCAGTTACACAGAATCTGGGATGGTCTCGTCGAGTGGCTTTTAATAAGTAACATTAATTTGGTAAGTAATCCTCCTATTTAATGACCATTGATACGTCTGTCCAAACCAAACGGTGGTCTGAACTCTCAAAGTCACTGCTGTCTGTCGTGTTGACCAAATAGTAAAGACTGTCTGAATAATTAGGCCAAAACACACCTGTTTGGTTAATATCGAAACCATATGCTGAGGGTAAGACGTAATCTGCTCTCATTTTCCAATTTGCAGTATGATATCTTGCGTTCTCATTATTTGGTGCATTTTGTTTGCCACCTTGACTACTGGGGATCATGTTTTCAGGTGTATCTTCTGATAAGAGTGAGTTGATATGTTTCGACTTTAAAAGCTGATTGATTGCGGTCACCTTATTAACGCTGGTTGCATCACCTTCGGTAGCCGAGGCATTGTAATCACCCAAAATAATAAAGCGAGTAGCCGGGCTCAGCATCACATTTTTATTTCCACTATCATCATAAAGATAGCTTGATGCTGAGTTAATATAATCCGTCCATAATCTTATTTCATCAAAGTTACGTCGTCCGTTACGATCTTCTTCACTATCAAATACTGGTGGAGTTGGATGTGCAGCAAGAATGTGCAAAACTTGATTGTCCACTAAAATGGGCACGTCGACATGATTTTTTGAGGATAACCTGAAATTCTGCCATGCTTTTTCTTGGTACCAGCTACTGCCATCAGTATTCAATGGCTGTAAGGCATTAGGCATATCTTTCCATAAAAAATTTTGAAAGGTGTGAATGTTTTGAGTATCAATTGGGTATTTAGAAAAAATAGCCATACAGTATTGACCTGGATAATTACCAAATCCGTAGGCATCGTCAGCATCTTGTGTTTTACCATTATTATTTAAGTCGTAACCTGAAACGATTCCGGTATTACAAGTGGGTGTATAGATGTAAGGGTAATTGATGGGTAAAGTTCCATTTTGTGCTACTTGAAGATAAGCTGAGTTAAAAGTATTCACTGTTTCTGCATTATCATTACCATCAATTTCATTTAGTAATAATATATCAGGATTGGTACGCTGAATAATCTCAGCTATCTTTTTGGCTTGTGGATTATCACCAGCGCTCAAGGCCTCATTTAATAGCCCTTGTGCAGTCACAGGTTTCTGTTGGCCGTTAGCCCTAATTGCATCTAAACCTGCATTAAAAGTGGCAACACGAATTCCTTCTTTGGGCGGTATAATATACTTTGTAGCATTTAGAACATTGACGAATTCTTGTTGAGTTTTTTTGTCTCCCTTAGCATTCGTAGTGAGGAGTTCTACCATATGAGCACCTGGCGTGCTGAACATATGGCTAACACTATCGCCTCGCTTAATGATAGTGTTGTCCCCTTCTAAAAACCTCCATTCATAATGCAGTTCTTGAGCAGCATCTGATTTTTCATCAGTACTAAATGTTAATTTGTGCTTTGTATAAAGGATATTTTGATCTACCTTTATAGTGGGGTTGTCTAAATCCTTTGGCGTATCTGTTGAACTGTCGCTATCGTCGTTGCAGCCTGATAAGGAAGCAGATAATAGAAGCAGACACATAGAAGACATCAAGCGGTATTTGGCTGAGAAATCAGTAGCAGAAAAAGGGGGTTTTACAGAAAAGATGAGCATAGAAATCTTCCTATATGGCGATAAAATCCAGTATTAAAGTGTCTAAACAAACCATCATGACCATGCAAAAAGCTAGGCTCCCCTTAGCGTATTCTTTGATTTTGATAGGAAACTTGCAAGTATTCGGTGTCTTTCTGTGCGCAACATAACTTTACAATTGTCTCAATGTCACTATTTATTAAAAATTGACCAGTGTTTAAAGACTACCGATGTTTAAGCCAACCATTATTTAGTCACTCAACTTATTTTCACCAGCAACCACTTTGAGCGTTTGCCCCACTTCACTGCTATAAGTCTGTTTAAGTATGTCACTGACAAACACCCATTCTGACTGACAGGATTCGGGGGTGGCAGTGATAATCATATATCCACGCTGATTCGGATTCATATATTTCAAATCAGTAATCAACTGTGTCAGTACCGACTGTAATGCCGCTGGTGGAATATTAGGAAGGTATTCTTCAAAACCTGGTGAGCTAACGGAACTGGTCGCAAATTCGACACCGACTGACTCGCCATTCTTATTCGTCAAGTTGCTTGCCCACGCATTGTGGGTGTCGCCAGACAATACCACTAGGTTTTTATTTAATTTTTTGGCAGCATTTAGTAGCCACTCACGCGCTGAACCATAACCGTCCCAAGCGTCGAGATTATAAGGAACCAAAGGCTGTGACAAAATTATTTGTTCTTGCACAGTTAGCTGTTCTGGAATGGTTTGTGCTTTTTGTACCAATCCTAAATAATCATCAATTGCCAACCCAGCATTTGGATTGGCAAGGTTTAAAATGACTGGTGCAGGCAACATCATGCGTGCCATCAGTACTTGTTGACCAAGTATCTGCCATTTTGCGGCTGAGTGTTGTAGTTGGCTAACCAGCCAGTTGCTTTGCCTTAATCCTAACAATTGTCTTTCGGGGTCATTGGTGGCCAATGCAAATGCATCTGTATCGATATACGGATTCCCAATACCATCTACTTTGATAAAACTGGCATAATTAAGTTGTTCATCACGCCCAATGACACGTGTATCTAACATATGCAGGCTTATTAAATCACCAAAATCAAAGCGCCGATAGATTTGACTCTGTACCTCATTACGTATTGGCATCCACTCATGATAAGCGGTGACAGCTGCCAGCTTACGATCATCCCATTTTCCTTCAGTATTAGGTTGGTGATTCTCAGCGCCGCCATCATAGGTGTCGTTCGCTAATTCATGATCATCCCATACAGCCATCATGGGCACAGCAGCATGCAATGCTTGCAAATCTGGGTCTGTTCTATATTGGGCATAACGAGTGCGATATTCATTAATATCGACGATTTCTTTCTCTGGCATTACTTCACGATTAAGAGCTGATGCGTTTATCGAAGCATACGCTGGCATGACCATTCCTTGGGAGTCAGTACTGGTACGTCCATATTCGTAGATATAGTCTCCTAAATGGATACAAACATCTAAATCATTGCGTTTGGCTGCATCTGCATATACATGAAAAAACCCTGCTGGATAATTGGCACAGCTAAATACAGCCATTTTTGCGTGATTAACATTGCCAACCGGCAAGGTCTTAGTTCGACCAATAGGACTGGACGTTTTGTTTACTCTAAACTGGTAGTAATAAATGGTATTAGGCTCTAGAGAATCCACATCAATTTTAACAGTATAGTCATTTGTAGCGCTCGTCGTTACCTTACCTTGCGCCACCGTATTGCTCATTTGCTCGTCACGCGCCACAACCCATTCAACCAAAAATTGATGAGAACCTGTCTGTTGGGGCGTCACTCGTGTCCACAATATAACGCGATCAGATAAAGGGTCGCCACTGGCAACGCCATGTATAAAGCTTGCAACTTCATCATTGGTGTGACTGCCATTTTTTGCGTCATCACCACATCCTGTTAATCCTAGACCAGTCGCTCCTACCGTTGTCACACCCAGTGTGTAGCCAAAACCTTGGATAAATCGCCGTCTATCTAGGCGTGTTGCATTTTGAGTCTTGTTGAGGCATTTGTTAGAAGCGTTGGTACTAGTAGAGGATTTAGAAATAGGTAGGTTAGTAGGTTGTTCTAATGTATCCACAAAAATATTATGTATAACTTCTTTTGTTGTACCGCCATTTGCATCAGCATTTTTTTTGGTATTTACTTTTACGGTCTTATTTTTTTTCATCTTGTTGTTGTGCTGACTCATGGTTCACCCTTATCTTTATTTACAATTGAGACAGATTAAAGTTGGTACGAGATAAATATAGTATTCAAAAAAATTGGACAGCGTATAAACGGTTTACTCAATAAGGTTCACGCTGTAAGCGTTTTGTTTTACAAATAATCGCACTGTAGTAACTTATCATCATTGATAGGGCTTATTATTTCTTATAAGTGTGTCATAAATATGACGACCGAACAGTTAGCCCTCCCCCTACCTATATTTCTGCTATTTATTTTGGACTAATGCATAGTCAGGATAAGTATTATCACTACACATTTAAGGTTAGAGCTAAGAAAACGAGCGTTAACTATCAAGATATGGCCCTCTAGTGTACTAGAGGGCCATATCTTGATAGTTAACCGCCACGGAATTGTCGAAGACCAATACGACAATTTCGGGGCGGTTCTTCAGCCATTGAGTTCATACTCTGGATTAATAGCGACCTTCAACCGACGTATCACAGCACTTAATAACATCTCATCAATATGAGTTAATGAGTTTAGTCCGTAGTCATAAGTTTTTAAAATCATAGCTTGTTGGTCTTGCGTTAAGTGTACAGTTATATCGCCATCTACAGTAAGGTGTCTGTAGTCTCGTAATTTTTTTAGATTTATATTACTCATTTCCTTATCCTGTTTTTTATTTTATAAGTTGTAGTTTCGGTTTTTTACTTCCACTGCTTTTTGTTGATGTGCCAGCTTGCTGAAATATATTTTTGATGCTGTATCTACTAAGTATATCGAAGATATATTTCAGTAAGAAACGTTATGACAGATAACTTCGGATAGCAGAAGTCGGTTTTCACTAGTTCCCTTGAGGTGTACCCTATACGGCTAAACCTATAGTGCTATATGGAGAATTGGGAAGAGCTTTCCCATATCGTCCAATGGCGACCGTGCCATGACTTTTAAGTCCGAAACGGTTCACTAACGCTGGTAACTGTAGCAAGCTCTTTATGTAAACTTGCTAATTTAGCTTTGTCAGATGTAACGGATAGTCCCCAAAAGACAGTACGAGTGAATTTTAATCTGGATGAGGATAAACACATTACCCTCAAACGGTACGCGCTTGGAAGCCGAAAAACGGTCACTGAGCTATTAACTGAGATGATCGAGGAAAAGCTGGTTGAGAGGTAGGTATAAAAAGTGGGGGCCGTATAGATTTTATATTGAACTGACTATACGCTATATGCCTAAACAGGTAGTCCAGTATCTAGAATGAACTTTAACAAACAACGAACATTAAAAAAGATCAGAGCACTATACTCGGCAGTGTTTTGATCTTTTTTTAACTTATCCAAAGTAACTCAGCACTGAGTCAAATGAAGGTTTAATATTCCACACCAGTGGCGATATACAGACGATTACTGTCTATGTTGGTTTTAGTTTTATCCAACTGCTTTTGCTCGAGCACACCATCGGTTGACCAAGTGGCAAAATCATCGTCATTAAGCAAACCAAGACGACCATCGCCCATTAACCACAAACCCTCTAGCTTATCATGCGGATAGTTAAAGGCTTTTACGGCGTCTAATACCAGTTTTTTGCTCACAGGTTGAATACCTGATTTGATCAGAGTATCCCAGCCAGAATTTTTATTGAGTGCAGTTATATCAAGCAGATATTGCTCTACAGTTTTGCCAGAAAGCATTAGACCCAGCTTATCGTTTTGCTGAATATTTTTACTTTCTTTAATGCTTTCTAAATCCGTCGCACCATCTAATGAAATTTTATAGATATGCTTTTGTACGCCCGGTTTTTGCAACTCGAAACCACCGTCCCGCTCAATTACCAAGAAGTTATGATTATCTAAAGCCACAATACCGGAGTTCGAGTTTTGAGCTTTCTCTTGCTTATACAGATACTGTGACACTTTACCCGTTTGTAGATTAATAGTCACGATACGAGTGATGTCCTGCTTACGTACTGCTTTAGTCGGGTTGTCCATAGTAGACTGCATGATACCGACCAGCGTGGTCTCATCTGGCGTTATCGCAAGCCCTTCCATTCCACGGTTAGCACGGCGGTTGGCAAACTCAGCAGGTAGTAGAACTTGTTTTTGATTCACAATTAAGTTATTGCGCGCATCGTCAGCAAAAGCATTAATACGACCAATTTCTTTACCCGTGGCATCAAAATGAACGATATGTGGGCCGTATTCATCACTTACCCAAAATGTACCGTCTTTGAGAGCGACTAAACCTTCGCCGTCTAGACCAAAGTTATCGGTTTTTGTTGGATTGGTGGTTTTATTAAAGGGCTTAGTGCTGTCGACCAAAATAGGGTTGCCCGATACGTCATAAGGCGTCTCACCTGTGCCGCCAAAATTAGCCTGATTAGGCAGACCAGAAATTGGTTTGCCTGAGGTATCTTTGAGTAAAATATCTTTAATTTTGATTATTTTTCCTGCTTGGGTAAGCTCAAATAAGCCAATACGCGGAGTATAGTCTGGTGTTGGGAACATTTTTCCTTCACCCAAAGCGCCTTCACTATTGGCATTGGGTCCGCGATCTGTCAAGGCATAAAACTGCATTAGGTTGGTCGGATGTGCTACCGCATCAGAGCCATAGCCACCATTGCGTATTTCAATCACTTCCCCTGACTTTGCAAGTTTTACTTGTAGTAAAGGCGAATAGGGTAGGCTCGTACCTTGCTGGTATGTAGCAATTGTCTCATTCAATATTTGGTTAGTTGCCATGACCGGCGTCTGCGTTTGTACTGGCGCTTGTTGTATCGTACTACAACCACTGACAACGGCTGCAAGGAGTGAGGTGCTTATTGCTGTTATGAGAAGTTTACTCGAGAAGTTTTTAGTCTGATTCATGGTTTAGTCCGATTGATTGAGGGTTTAATCTCTTGCATGTGAAGGTATGATGTGTAGTTTTTGCTTCAAGCCTGATAAGCCGCTTAAGCTAAGGATTTAAGTAAGGTTGTACTAAGTTTTTTATCAAAAAGCATATAGGTTAATTATGTCAGTACGATTAAATCTGAATACCCCCATAATTGTCGGAGACTCAATCCTACCTTGTTAGTAATTTCTGCCTGACTCAGGTAAATTAACCTCCGATAAAGTCGGGTTGGTTCAATGACTTGATAACAAAGGGCATGCTGAAAAATCTGACTCTTCTGGGAGCAGTACCAGCTATGAGATAGAGCTCACCTAATTTCTACGGAATTGACATCCTACACCAGTTGATAATTGTGGGTCATATTGCTCATAGCCTTTGAGCTTGCCTTCATTCACTTTACTCTGCCAATTAGATAACGTTTGCATCTCTATTCCGAGCTACTGAGCAGTTGCACTCAAGTTACGATTGTTGTCTGCTATCTTTTTGACAGCTTCTGCTACAAATTGAGTGCCATGTTATGCCCTTTTAATGCCATAAATCTGATATCGTTCTCTTAGGCTTATATGTGTGTAGCTCACGGTTGCAATCTTGCTTTTGCAGTGGATAATGATTTTGAGGTTAGGGCATCTAGGCCTATTTTTTATCTGCTAAGCCAAATATTTACAACCATCCATTATGGCTACGTTTGATGCCAGCATAATTTTTGATGCACCATCCAATATTTTTTCTAAGGACAATCAAAGGAGATTTATATGAAAGCGGCACGTTTTTATGACAAAGGCGATATTCGTATTGAAGATATTCCAGAGCCTACAGTAGAGTCGGGTACCGTTGGAATCGATGTCGCTTGGTGTGGCATCTGTGGTACTGACTTGCATGAGTTTATGGAAGGTCCTATTTTTATTCCCCCTTGCGGTCATCCTCACCCTATCTCAGGAGAGTCTGCCCCAATCACTATGGGTCATGAATTCTCAGGCGTCGTTTATGCTATCGGTGAAGATGTTGATGATATTGAGGTTGGTCAGCATGTTGTGGTTGAACCATATATTATTGCCGATGATGTTTCTACCGCGCCTGGTGAGAATTATCACTTATCAAAAGATATGAACTTCATTGGTCTTGGTGGTCGCGGTGGTGGTTTGTCTGAAAAAATTGCGGTCAAGCGCCGCTGGGTACATCCTATCTCTAATAAAATACCATTAGATCAAGCAGCCTTGATTGAACCGTTAGCCGTTGGCTATCATGCTTTTGTGCGCAGTGGCGCCAAAGCAGGTGATGTTGCTTTGGTCGGTGGCGGTGGTCCGATTGGATTGTTATTGGCGGCAGTTTTAAAAGCCAAAGGCATTACCGTCATTCTCACTGAATTGAGTACCAAGCGCAAAGAGAAGGCTAAAGAAAGTGGGATTGCCGATTACATTTTAGATCCGACTGAAGTAGATTTGACTGAAGAAGTCATGATGCTTACGGATAACCGCGGTGTGGACGTGGCTTTTGAATGCACCAGCGTCAATAAGGTATTGGACTCGCTGGTTGAACTTACTAAACCTACTGGTGTGGTTGTGATTGTCTCTATCTGGAGCCACCCAGCTTCCGTAAATGTACATAGCGTAGTCATGAAGGAGCTCGATGTACGTGGGACTATTGGTTATGTAAACAATCATCAAGAAACCATCAAATTGGTCGAAGATGGCTTAGTGAACCTTGAGCCCTTTATTACTCAACGTATCAAATTGGATGATTTGATTGCTAAAGGCTTTGAGACTTTAATTCACAACAATGAATCAGCAGTGAAAATTATTGTGAACCCAAACCTGTAAACGGTAAGGCAAGGGGATATCTGGCTAGCTAGGGGGTTTTAATCCGCACGTTAGAATTAACCAAATCTCAAGTTGCCCAAATTTACCTAGGAAATTTTAGACACACGGTGACACTCCTAAAGCGATTTAAAGTACTTGTGCCAATTGATTATGACGGTACCTAAAGATTTTACCAGAATCATAGCGAAGGACTAAACAAAACAATACCTCTGGGAGTCAACTCCCAGAGGTATTGTTTTGTTTGTCATACAGACAAGGTTTTTAATATCTGGTTCTTCGTTAAATTGGTTAGGCTTTTCTTGTCATCATTTAGCATAAGCATTTTAATTATTTCGAAGTTAGCACTTAGTACATCCTCATAAGACGCTAAGCTTACGACGATCCTGGGGTTGTTCACTATGAACACCGCTATAGTCATCAGATGCAAGGTTTTGCAGGCGGTACTGAGAAGCAGCAAATCATCGCAAGTCTCTTAAAAGGTGACCATAGCTATTCTGAAATACAAGTCGTGGCTAAGTGCTCGAGTAAGCTGATTGCTGAGATGCCTCAAAAATTAAAGAGTGCTTATGAGCAGTAACTATCTACCTATCACTATAAAAAAGCGCCTAATTTCAAAATCAGGCACTTTTTTTAAGCTGTCATATCCTTACTTAATAATGATAACGGCACTGAACGATAATAATCGCATCATCTTGAACTTCATAAACCAGTCTATGCTCTTGATCAATACGACGAGACCAGTAGCCTGCAAGGTCGTGTTTGAGCGGCTCAGGTTTGCCAATACCCTCAAATGGGTCACGTTTGATGGCTTTGATCAGCTTACCGATCTGTTTAACTTTGTCTTTACTAGTTTTTTGCCAGTATTCATAGTCCTCCCACGCGTCTGCCGTCCAAGATAGTATCAAGCGTCTACCTCGTCATCAAAAGTGAGAGGTATATCTTTGCTATCAATCTCACGTTCAATAAAGCGACCAGCTTTAGCATCAGCAATAGAGCGTCTGAGACGCTTGGCATTGGTAGTGCTGCTTAAAAGATGCAGTGTTTCCTCATACGAGTTAAACTCTTCTAGACTCATCAATACCGTCGGTTTGGCGTTTTGTCTGGTAATGAGTATCGGGCCTTTATCCGTATCTACCTTATCGATATATTTGGCTAAACTCTTTCTAAAATCAGTGTAGTTCACAACGTCCATAATAGTTACTCCACATTTAATTATGTTGGTTATATGGTCTATCATTATAGATTAATTACCGCTCTAGTATACACTATATATGTACTTATTTCTGTACATATATAAGGGAAGAGCAAAGGGATGCTTTGATATGTGTTTATGTATACCTTTTAAAACGTACGTATGAAAGCTGACATATTTACCTTGTTTTAAATTGTTTGATGCATTTGCCGCATTATATTATCGATAGAACCAGAGTTTACTCAAATACTCAAATACTCAAATACTCAAATACTCAAATACTCAAATACTCAAATACTCAAATACTCAAATACTCAAATACTCAAATACTCAAATACTCAAATACTCAAATACTTAAATACTTAAATACTCAAATACTTAAATACTTAAATAC
>Ga0208014_1000892_pt1 | contig 10761 bp, 4 predicted proteins | sample 25_taG_FD_184099 | JGI IMG/M metagenome (GOLD analysis project Ga0208014, IMG submission 184099) | Marine viral communities from Cariaco Basin, Caribbean Sea - 25_WHOI_OMZ (SPAdes) (version 2) | ecosystem: Environmental > Aquatic > Marine > Oceanic | place: Caribbean Sea: Cariaco Basin...
CAGTGCTAATAATCAGCAACTGTAGCTTGGCATGGGGTTCAAACAGACATCGTAGTAAAAGTAAACGACAGCCGATATGCGACTTTCATCATCAAATGATATTGACGCTCTATTATAGGGGTTTATTTACGTATTGTTTATAGCTATAAAGAAATGCCAATATGACAAGTATTTTTAAAATAAATAGTGATTATGTTTTTTGAGATATTTGGGAGGTTTGTTGGGAGATTGTTTGTAATGAGCGATAAATATAATATTTAGCAGAAATATATGTATTTGGTCATATTAAATCTGCCATTCATCCGTTTTCTAGGAAATTTACAAAATTATTGCTTAATATGATGAATTAAGTAATATATACAGATTTTTGGTTATGTTTATCGTGCGTATTTACATAAATGATTGTTAGTGAATATCAGTTTATAGGGATAGCAATATGTATCAGACTCAGCGCTTCGTAAATGTAATAGTTTCACAATTATTTGGTGAATATATATATCGAATGTTGGCGTTGATGACAGCGATGATTTTTCTTACGATCAGCAATTCATCATTCGCACTTGCACCTAATCTAGGTGCTACTTGTCCTGCCAACTTCTCTCAAAGCAGTTTGACTAATGCTGACTACTCTAGTTTGGTATCTGCGGTCAATACCGATAATTACGTCACGGTTGCAGGCAATGCAGCAGGCAGTATTCCTTTGCAGATAAGAATGACCACCTCAGAGCTTAATGGTCCTCCTACGACTGGTAGTTTTAGAGTACAAACAATAGGTAGTAATAACGCTTTTAATATACTTCGCGATTTTCCTTCAGTGAATTCAGTGACATCCATCGACCTTGACTTTCGCAACAGTATAACGTCTCAACCTATTTTTTTGACTAATGTGGCTATGAGTGCTTTTGACATTGACTATGTGAGTAACACTGGAAACTCTTTTGACGATTACGTGCTGTTCACGGGAGTGACCGAAAGTGGTGCCACTATTGATGGTAGCTTTCAACCATTAACAGCTTCAGGCTCAAATATACTTTCTTTTAGAGAGGTCAACACTGCTAGAGCTACCTTTCCAGGATTAGGACTTTATATTAATGGTGCTAATGGTGACGAATGTACAGGCAATAACTTAGATACAAAGTGTCAAGGCTCCGTACAATTCTCAGAGCCTGTAAGATCGGTAAAAGTTCGCTACAGCAATGCTAATTTTCGTATTACTCAGCAAAATCCAACCAATCAGCAAATTTTCTTTAGAGTAGACAATTATTGCTACGTACCTCAGTACATATTCTCTGGCACTGTATTCGATGACAATGGTGGTATCACCGCTGCTCAAGCCAATGCTAATGAGCCTAATTTTACGACTGGCACTTATAACAATGCCAATTACTTCAATGGCGTATTCAATTCGCCTCCTGAAAGCGGTATTGCAGGGAGTACGGTCAGACTAGTGAGTTGTTCAAATACATCTACCATCTATGCCACGCAGCCCTCAGGTACGGGTGCCACCATTGGTCAGTATCAGTTCAGCGTACCTCTCTCAACGTTTGGTACCAATAGAAGTATATGCTTGATAGAGAGTAGAACGGGAGCTACTTATCCTGTTCGAACCACTAGTGACAATATCAATACTGGATTTGCAACTACGACTTACAATTATCCCAGTAGGAATTTCGGTAGAGTCATCCCAGAAAACGCAGCATTAGTCCTTAGAAAGTTTCAGTTTGTAAATGATTGTTCTACTGCGCTGAATTACAATACTATCACCACTACTTCCGATCCTAGAACGGGCTTTAGTACAGAAGGTATTAACGGCAATATTGTACCTGGACAGTGTATCGCCTATCGAATAACAGCAACCAATCGTGCAAATACCCCTATCACCAATTCTGTCGTGCAAGATAGATTGCAAGAGAGAGGACAAAATGGTGCTTTGGTCACATCAATATTAGCTAATCCAGTAGCTAGTACAACTGATTATGCTTCTGATAGTGTTCCTATTGGTCAAAACGGTCTAGTCAAAACCAACCCCTTTCCTTTAAACCAAAGAACAAGCCGTGACTTCTATTTTAATACTAAGTACGGCACAACGAACGGAAATCCTTAGTCATCGTTTTTTCTTGCATTATTCCCAATACGGAAAATTCTGCCTTTTTCAACAAAAGCCCTATCTTGAAAGATGGGGCTTCTACCGTTTAGTCACTTCAAAATGCCGTTTGTCTTATTTATATTGAAATTTTGTATTTAGTTTGTGACAATAGCTTTAATAAAAAATCTGACATCACCTAAGCTTTTATAGATTACTGATTACGATTTTTGAATCATATAAGATGACATTTAAGTCTCGTTAATAGCAATAGTGTAAACAAGGAATACTATATGAAAGGTTTTAATGTTTTACGCAATACATTACTAGCTAGCTTAGCGTCAGTATGTTTGTTAAATACCGCTCATGCCGATGATGCGTTGAAAATGGATCTAACCGCCAATCAAGTTATTAAAAATGCTGCGGGCAAAACCAGCTATGTGCCCGTTCGTACTGCCCCAGCAGGTACTGTTATTCAGTATAAAGCCACCTATAGCAATATCATCAATAAAGATATTCAAGACTTAGCAGTGGTCCTGCCTATCCCTGCCAATATGACATTCACTGGTGAGGCAAGCCCTGCCAGTGCCCAGGCCAGCATCGATGGCAAGAACTATATGGACATGCCACTGATGCGCAAAGTCAATGGCAAGATGGTCAAGATTCCGTTTTCTGAATACCGTACCCTGCGTTGGAATATTAAGCTATTACCCGCACAGAAATCAGCTGCCGTCTCACTTAACACCATTGTGGACTGATGTAACAAAGACTTGCCACTTTTTATTGCCCCATTACTAACCGATTTACCTTTAAACCTTACTTTTGGAGTCATACATGAAATCAAACCCTTTTAACTATACCTTATTAGCTGTCGGTGTTGTTGCTGCTATGGGTATCTCTAGTGGTGCTAATGCAGCTACTCCTAATACTACTGGTGGTGTTAGTGCAGGTGCTGCTGCCATCAATAACGTCGCAACCGCAAACTATAGCGTTGCTGGTATTGCTCAGCCAAACGTGACTTCTAATACAGTGACTGTAAACGTTAGCGAAACGGCTAACTTTGCATTGGTATCGACTGTTGATGATGGTAGCATTGGTGACGATACTGCTATCAATCAGACTGCTACGCCAGGTGGTACGACTACCTTTACTCATACTTTAACCAACACGGGTAATGTGACGGATACTTATACCGTCAATACCACAGGTAATGACTCACCACTAGTAACGGCTACTCCAGACTATCCTTTAGGTACTGCGCCTGTTACGTTTACTATTGTACAGTCAGATGGTACTGCTTTAACTAATGCTCAAGTGACTGCATTGAATGGTCAAGCACAGACAGGTACCATAGCTAATGGTGGTGCTATTAGACTACAGCCAGGTACTAGAGCTAATTTAAGCTATGCAGCAGCTACGCCAGCCGCTCGTAATGGTAATGACAAAGGCGTGGGCACATTAACTGCGACGAGTACTTTCTTCACAAATAATGCTCCAGCTAATGCGACATTGGTTAACGAAAACCAAACTATTGTAAGATTGCCTACCTTTAAAATTGCAAAAGCAGCGACGAGTACTGTCGACTTGTCAGCGCCTAACCCACAGATTGCTTATAGTATCGTAGTCACTAACGCGACTACTGCCTATAGTGCTGATGCGACTGATATTGTCATTAGAGACGTCCTTCCTGCAGGTCTAAGTTTGCCTAGCGGCACAGCATCAGATGTGACGGTAACTGGTGGTGCTGGTACCGCTACGATTTCCACTATCGGTGGTCGACAAGCTATCAATGTTGCCGTAGCAAACTTAGCCGTTGGCGCAAGTCGCACGATTACTTTCACCGTTAACGTCGATAAAAATCAGTTTACAGCTGCTAATAGTTCAGTAACTAACAACGCAGAAGTCTACGATAAGTTTGTCGGTCCGGTTAGCCCGCTACCTGCTAATCCTGTACTTGGTACTGACTATGATATTTTGGATAGTACAGATAGCAAGATAGATGTTACTAGAATACCTGATGATGCGGGTGAAGGTAACGGCGCTGGTATAGATAGTCCTGGTGTGACTAGCTTTACCAGACGAGCGGTTATAGTGAGCAATCCAACGACTAGAGAAGTTCCCCCTGCTTCAGGTACTGCTAGTCAAGCGACTCATTCAACTCTCATTACTAACAGCGGTCAAGATGGTGAAGGTACCAATGCTAACCCATTGACTTTCACTATTGCTGATGGTGGCAATAATGGGGCTGTCAGACCTGTTACTGGTCCTGTTAGTGCTACTTATACGCCGCCTGGTAATGGCGCTCCGGTTACTATAACGCTGCAACCTACCGTTGATGGTGGTAATACATATACTCTTAATAGCACTACACTACCAACCGCTCAATTTCCAAATGGTATTGCACCTGGTGGCACATTAGAAATCAACTACAATGTGTCGTCGGGCAATGTCACTACTCCTGCAACTGTTGCTGATGCGGCAGCTGTTGGCAGCACTGAAACTTCTGTTGTAACGCTAACGCCTGCTGGTATTAATGCACCTGCTGCTAGTACAGTGACTGATACGACTAACGTTAGAGGCTTAACTTTAGTGAAGTCTCAAGCATTAGATGCGACTTGTTCAGGTACAGTTGCTTCAGGCACGTTCGTTCAAACTGCTATCAATGCAACTCCTGATCAATGTGTTATCTATCGTATTCAGGCGACTAATACTTCTTCAGCAGCGTTAGGTTTTAATCTTACCGCCTTAACCATCTCGGACTTGTTGTCTAACTTCTCAGCTGGTGCGGATTTAGTAGCTGGTTCACCTGCTACTTCTGCTACTACTAACTCTACTGCAGGTACAGCTAGTACGAGTAGTACTGAAGTTCTTGGTACTAACTATACCCTAGTTCCTGGCGGCGTTGGCACCTTGACTTTCAAAATCAAAATCAAAAACGATCGTTAATTTATATTCAATATTTCAAAGTCTATAAGCGTCATAAGACGTTTATAGACTAACGCTCTAGCTTGAACTAATAAGAGATTAGTCAAGCTAGAGAGATTCTACCCTGTTAACTCTTTATGTTTTATTGGATAAGCGACACATGACTCTATCTACAACGACACCGTCTAATCGTACCGCATTGTGCACAGCGAAGATTTCTGCGCTGTCATTGGCAATGTTGCTTATGCAATCAAATATGGTTTTTGCTGCGCCAGATGTACTGGTACAGTTAATCAATAACACAGCTCAAGCCAGCTATAGTGTTGATAACGAAACTGATGTATCTATAAGCACGGCTTCAAACCAAGTGCAAGTCAAAGCTTCTACACTTCCTGAATACGGCATCAGCTTGAATCAACAGCCTCTGCGCACTGTCATGCCAAATACAGAGGTCAGCTGGACCAATGTACTGAGCAACACAAGCTACAGTGATCAAACAGTTGAGCTAACGTTTTCAATATCACCAACCATCTCTAACTTAAAAGTCTATCAAGACCTGAATAAAAACGGCCAAGTTGATTCAGCAGATAGACAAATAATGCTGGACAACTTGAGTACTCAAATCAAGCTTGGTCAGAGTGAAAGCATTCAGCTTATCGTACAAGCTTTATCAGATATCAATGGTAGCGATGGTGATACTGCTGATGTAAAAATCGGTGCGGTTGTATTAGAAGATCCATCAGTCGCGGCAGTTGACGCCATAGACAGACTGGTTATCATCGAGCCTAACATCAAATTTACCACGCCTCAGTTTGATGGAGCCAAGGCCACTTCACAAATCAATGAAAACGTTTATATTGACGCAAGCTATGCTCAATGTAACGTCCAATCTGACAAGCCAGATCAAGTATGGATCACGGTTAAATCTCCGATGACAGGTGACATCTACTCTCTTAAAGGCATCGAGACTGGTAATAATACAGGCAAATATCGTCTGTCTGCACCGACCCAAAATAATGCCAATGCTATCAATGATAAATTTATTCAGACATTGGTAAACGATACCTTGACCGCCAGCCTAGATGCGTGTATTGCGCCTTCTGTCGGCACTGGCGCTGAGCAACTGCCAAGCGAAGGTGACTTAACAGTACGTATCGACGACTTAAATACACAAATCACTATCGTTGATGACAACCCAAGCTTAGTCGTGACCAAAGAAAGTGACGTTAAAACAGCGGATCTTGGTGACTATGTTAGCTACACCATTAATATTACCAACAGCGGCAACTCTACGGCTTATGACGTACAACTAAAAGATGCCTTACCACGTGGTTTTGACTACGTCGATGGTAGTGTACGTGTTGGTAAAACTGCTGATACTAATATCAGTCAAACGCAAACTACTGAGTTTAAAGCTGACGGTAAATATCAGGTTTTAAATTTAGGTAACATAACGGCTGGTGAAAGTAAAAAAATTACTTATCGCGTATTAGTCGGTGCCTCATCTTTAGGTGGTGATGGTATCAACCGTGTGACTGCCGTTGCGAGCAATGAGCAAGGACAAAGTCTAGTATCCAGAGAAGCACAGTGGAAAATCGAAGTTGATCGTGGCGTCATGAATACTGATGGTATCATCGTCGGTAAGGTGTACCATGATATCAACCGCGATGGCATCCAACAAAAAGATGATGGTGAGCTTGGTGTGGCTGGTGTGCGCATCTATATGGAAAACGGTAACTTCGTCGTCACCGATCCTGAAGGTAAGTATAATTTTTATGGTATCAGCGCCAAGACTCACGTATTGAAGGTTGACCGCACGACTATTCCTGCGGCAACTGAGCTGGTCACCCAAAGCAACCGTAATGCTGGCGATGCAGGCAGCCGTTTCGTTGACCTAAAATACGGTGAGCTACATCGTGCAGACTTCGCTATCGTTGGCGGTATGGCGGACAGTACGGAACGCTTAAATGCTGAGCTTGTAGCGCGTAGCAAGACAATCAGTGCCAAAAACGACAGCTTAGAGCAAGCCGTAAAAACTGAGCTGACTTTGGATCCTGACTATAACCGTGACAATAAAGACAATATCGATGCCAGCGGCTGTAAGTCTAATGATGTGCTAGATGCGGGTATCCAATGCGACTCAGCCATCGTCAATGAGATGGTGAACCCTTCTGCCAATCGTGTCGATATGGCTGTTACTACCGTTGCCCCACCTGTAGAAAAAGAATTAGAAGAATACCTTAAAGAAGTTGCTAATAACAATGTTAACTTCATTAACCTATCAGCGGGTCAGCAGCTTAGTACTTATAAACAAATGGTACAAGTGCAAGCCCCACTAGGTTCTATCTTTACCCTTTACGCCAATGGTAAAGCGGTACCACAAGAACAAATTGGCAAAACGGCTGAGCAAGAAAAACAAAATGTCACTGCTTTTGATTACTATGCGGTTGATCTAAAGCGTGGGCGTAACAGTTTGCGCGGCGTTGCTACTGACGTGAATGGCAAAGTTATCTCTGAGCAGACTATTGAAGTCTTAACTCCTGATAGTCTGCAGGCTATCAATTATCGTACTCAAGAACAGCTAGTGCCTGCTGATGGCGTCAGCGAATATCAGGTAGTTATTAGTCTAAAAGATCGCGACAACCGTCCCTATATTGGTACTACTTCGCTTACGCTTGATACCAACATTGGTCGCATTAGTACTGATGACGGCAGTAAAGATACAGCAGGCACTCAAGTGACTGTCAATGGTGGCGAGCTTTTAGTTTCGATTATCGCACCCAGCGTACCGGGCAAAGGCGAGCTAGTTATTGATACTGGTAGTAGCAAGCAAATTATTCCCCTACAGTTCACCGCCAAATTACGCCCGCTTATCGCGGTCGGTATCGTCGAAGGTGCTATCTCACTAAAAGACTTTGACGGCAGCAGTATTACTGACGCGCAAGGCGCCTTTGAAAAAGAGCTCCGCGAAATCGCCGGTAACGATGATTACTCAGCGACAGGGCGCGCGGCGATGTTCTTAAAAGGTAAAGTACGCGGTGATTATCTATTGACGCTTGCTTATGACAGCGACAAAAAAGGCGAGCGCCTGTTCCGTGATATCGAGCCGGGTGAATACTATCCTGTCTATGGCGACTCATCAGCCAAAGGTTTTGATGCGCAATCGACCAGCAAGCTGTATGTTCGCCTTGATAAAGGTCGCTCATTTGCGATGTATGGCGATTTAAAAACCCAAATTGATAACGATGACGGTATCAAGCTTGGTCAATACAACCGCACCTTGACTGGTGTAAAAGCCCAATACGAAGATGACAATACTCGCATTACTGCCTTTGTCGCTGAAACCAGTACCTCACAGCGTGTTAATGAGACTCGCGGCTTAGGCATATCAGGTCCTTATCCACTTGCCAATAATTTTGATGCGGTATTAGAAAATTCAGAAACCATCGAAGTAATCACCCGTGATGCTAATAATCCTGGACGTATTGTGCGCCGTGAGACCTTGACGCGCTTTGCTGATTATGAAATTGATCCTATTAGCCATAGCTTATATCTAAAATCACCGATTGCTAGCCAAGATATCGATGGCAACCCTATCTACTTACGCGTTACTGTCGAAGTTGATGAAGGTGGCGAGAACTATTTGATTGGTGGTATCGCCGCTAAGCAGCAATTGACCGCTAAAATCTCTTTCGGTGGTAGCTATATCAACAGTGATGATCCGCTTAATAAAGAAGAACTTGCCAGCGTTAATACTGTGATTAAAATTAATGATAAGTTAAAACTGGTCGCAGAATACGCTCAAAACAAAGCTGAGAATCCAAACTTTCAGCCAAGCAATCAGATTAACGTCACAGAATCAGATAACAAAAACGTCGAAGGCAATGCTCTACGTATCGAGCTTGACTATGATGATAAGAAAAATACCCGTGCAAAAGCCTATCATAACGATACCGATATCGGTTTTGTCACTGGTGCGTCCCCTCAAACTGCTGGCCGCACCGAGTCTGGCATCGAAGTCACTCACACTATAAATAATAAAAATACGGCGCTTAAACTTGAAGGCGTACGTACAAAAGACCAGACTACTGATGCCAGTATTGAGGGTATACAAGCCAGTGTTGAACAACGTTTAAGCAAAAACATCGTTGGTGAAATTGGTGTACGGTACTATAAACAAGAAGCAGCAGCCTCACGTAATATCCAAGCAGCGACCGATGTCGTAGACATAACTAACGACACTGTTTTTAACGATGACATCATTAATCAATCAGCGCTTAATGGCGTCAATAGCATAGAGAAAGACATCGAAGGTACCACTGCTCGCGCCCGTTTAACTGCGCGTTTACCGAAGCTGAATAACTCACTGATATTTGCTGAGTACGAGCAAGATATTGAACACAGCTCACGCAATGCTACCTCTATCGGCGGTGAAACCGCACTGGGTAATTTAGGTCGACTCTATGCTCGCCATGATTTAATCAATAGCTTGTCAGGCAGCTACGGTTTAGATGATTCTGAGGAGCGCCAACGTACTGTCGTCGGTTTTGATGCCACTTATATGAAAGACGGCAAGGTCTATAGCGAATACCGCATGCGTGATGCCATCAGTGCTCGCGAAGCGGAAGCTGCCATTGGTCTAAAGAATAAATGGTATGTGCAAAAAGGCTTAACGCTTAATACTTTACTCGAGCGTGTCGAATCTTTAGAGGGCGAGAAAGACAGTACCTCAACTGCAGCAGGTTTTGGCTTTGAGTATTTAGCGAACGAGAAATACAAAGCATCAGGTCGTCTAGAAAAACGCTGGGGCGATACCAGTGACACCTTATTAGGTAGCGCTGGCGTTGCTTATCGTTATAACGACGAAGTTACTTTATTAGCCAAAGATATTTATTCAAAAGTTGATTATGATGATGGTCATCGGACTATCAATCGCTTTCAACTTGGCGCAGCCTTCCGCGATTACGATAGTAATCAGCTTGATATGCTCGCCAAGCTTGAGTATCGCTTAGACGATAATGCAACTGGTGATGACCCTTATCAAAAGGATGCTATTGTCTGGTCATGGAGCGGTAACTACCATCCAACGCGCCCATTAACGTTATCAGGTCACTATGCAGGTAAATATACCGAATACGACGCTCAAGGTATTGCAAGTGACAATACCGCTCATGCTGTATATGCTCGCAGCTTATATGATATTAGCGAGCGCTGGGATATCGGTTTACAAGCAGGTACTTACTGGAATAAGCAAGCCAATGACCTAGCCTATTTAGTTGGCGCTGAAGTTGGCTATAGTCCAATGAACAATTTATGGTTGTCGCTTGGTTATAACTTTATGGGTTTTGAAGATGAAGACATCGCTTATGACGATACCACCATCGAGGGCGCTTACTTTAGACTACGCTTCAAGTTTGATGAAGACTTATTTAAGCGTGAAGACAATCGTAATAATAAACGTGCAGCACCTGTATCCTCTATATTTTAAGACAGTGAATTAAAAAGGCATCATCTTGAATGACGTTTTTCTGGAATCGTTTTTGCTTATTCGCATGCACTAAAGGAAGATAAAGACTTCAAAATCTTATTCCAATAGCACTATATTTTTGAAGTAAATTGACTATATCATTTGATAAGCGATAAAATCAGTCTCAAAATTGCCAGCACCGATACTTATCAGCTTACTACAAGGTTTTCGCGTTATGCTTTACTCTACTATTAAAGTAGCTACTTATAAAAATCCAATATGTGCT
>Ga0208014_1000893_pt1 | contig 10760 bp, 8 predicted proteins | sample 25_taG_FD_184099 | JGI IMG/M metagenome (GOLD analysis project Ga0208014, IMG submission 184099) | Marine viral communities from Cariaco Basin, Caribbean Sea - 25_WHOI_OMZ (SPAdes) (version 2) | ecosystem: Environmental > Aquatic > Marine > Oceanic | place: Caribbean Sea: Cariaco Basin...
AGCAATCAGGAATCTCTCCCAAAATGATCCGCTATTATGAACAGATTGGGTTACTTGATGCCGCAAAACGCTCAAATTCAGGATATCGAATCTATTCTAAACAAGATATAAAAGACTTATGCTTTTTAAGACAGGCTCGTGATTTAGGTTTTTCGTCCAAACAGATGAAAGAGTTGCTTGATTTGCGGAAAAATACAGATCGGCAGAGTGCTGATGTTAAACAATTGACACTGCAACATATCGCAACTTTGAACCAAAAAATAGCTCAATTGCAAGATATGGTGAGCTCACTACAGATTTCAGCTGATCATTGCTCAGGTGATGCAAACGCCGATTGTGCCATACTAAAAGATCTTGAACAGAATAAATAAAGTAAATTACATGTAATCTCATCTGTTTTTTATGCATATTTCAGTCTAAAAAAACATGTGTCTAAAAGAATACTTTCAGAAAAAATTAAGGCTATGGTTTCCTAGTGAGGACTTGAACACTCGGCTGTAAGCTAATAGTATCAATGGTTTTGCCCACTGAAATAGTCGCAGTATACTTCATGGTGTACTTACCATATATATTCTATCTGTGATCGGTGCGCTATACAGGAGTCGAACTACTAGTTTTAGATATGACTTTCATGACTATGAAATTTACAGTATAGGTTATGACTACTGAGCTGTTTGATTAAAATCTATAAGGTTTATCTCTACAGTTTGTTCAATATAACTCAAAGGTTGGTTTTTGATTTAATTACCAAAAGATCCAAAACCATCTATATAACCACCATACGGCTCTGCTATAGCATTCAGTAATGATTCAGTTTCTACTACATCATAATAGTTAGGAATCATGGATATTTTACAATAGCATGTAAAATCATCTTCTTCCTCTTCAATGCTGAAAGTAGTATTTGGTAAAGCTTCCTTAATTTTTTCTACTACTAAGATTCCAAAACTCTCAGATGGTACTGAGATAAAAAAATCTATTTCGATCATTTTTGTCAAATCTGTTCCATCATCTTTTAATCTTTGCAATGCATTTCCAGTATTATCATTCGGTAGTTCCTTATTCATCTTGATGTCCTTTGTTCATATTTAAAGTAATAGAGATATTAGAAAAGGCTATACCTCAAAGAAACCAGTTATTTCAGCCCTCATGCGTATTAGTAGACTACTTAAAACAGACTGATATAACAGAACCACTTATAACAGACTATAAAAAAATTAACACGACGATATCCTGTCCTATTTAACCAAATACTCGCCATAATATCCAAAATAATCCAGCCATAATGATGGCAATCACCAATAGCCGTTTCAGCCAATAGGGTATCAGCGGTTTTTTATAGCCTAAATCATTAAGCTGGCTGTCCACACCATTTTGTAGACTCTTGAATCCTCGACTTTGCTTAGTCGTTTTGACGCGATTTTTTATCAGATGTCCAGCTTCATCCTCAGCACCTTGCTCTCTATCAAAGCTAATAGCATGGTTAGGAATGCCTTGCTTGCTGGCGATAGTGTTGAGTTTTTGCTGCTGCTTCACCTTTAGTTGTGTCTCATAGGCATCAATCCTATTCTTGGCGTCATCCATACTAATGTCTTCATCTGCCGCCAAAGTTTTGATCGCCATCACTAAATTGTTTTTTTCGATCATCATGATGACGTCTCTTGGCAGCTTTGGGTTGACTGGTTTTGAGCTAGGGTCGGGGTTAAACATGACTGTCCTTATGGCGATATGAAAAATAGGCATCGATAGTGTTGATTATTATAACCATTTTATAGCAGTAATATTCAATCAAAAAAATACCGCAATCACGATAATGACTGCGGCATTTTAATAGCTATCCTTTATTAGCATTTCTGCCAATTTTTGATAGCCTATAGGTCTTTCCAGCGTTGGATAGACTCTTTGATGACTTCTTTTGCTTCTGCAACGTCGCCCCAAGATTCAACGACCGTAGTGCCTGGTTTTTTCAGATCTTTATAGTGGCTGAAATGGAACTCTAACTGGTTGATTAGCTGCTTTGGTAGATCCGCTAGGCTGTTATAAGCGTTGCCTGTATCACGGTCGTCAGCAGGTACGACGACGATCTTGTCATCGACTTCGCCATCATCAACGAACTTCATCACACCAATGACTTTGGCTTTTAAGAAAATACCAGTTGGTAGCGGCTGCTCAGTCAGCAATAACACGTCAAGCTCATCACCATCTTCGTCAAGCGTTTGCGGTATAAAACCATAGTTACAAGGCTTGGCAAAAATCTGTGGATCAATACGATCAAGCTCAAATACCGCCAGTTCACGATTCCACTCAATTTTATGGCTGCTACCAGCTGGGATTTCTACTACTACGTTGATAATGCCGCCGTCTACATCGCCTGCGTCCAAAATTTTGTTAAAATCTGCCATAAAGTACTCCAATTTGCTTTTGTTTTAAGTGCTTGAATAATAAGTGATGATAAAAGAATAACGTCGCGGCACTGCGATATTATCACTGTGCCCAATATGTGCCGCCTGCGATTATAACAAGTTTGACTCAAATTTTCTCACAATGCTTAAGTCTAAGCGTGCACGATATTATGCAAAAAAAGATTATGCAAAAACGGACCTAAAGACCTCACTTGGGTGCGAGTGCGCGTAGCTCAATGAGTCCAGCATGACGCTTAGCAATGTTATCAATAAGTTTTTGGGTCACTTGTTCATAGCTTAAGGCTTCACCAGTTTGTTCATCTGACTCTTTTTGCATAGCCGTAAAGTCGGATAACCGTAACATTTGCATCCCCGCATAGCCGCACGGATTAATCGCATTAAATGCGGATAAGTCACAATTTAAATTAAGCGCGATACCGTGATAGCTAAATCCATGTTTAATTTTGAAGCCTAACGATGCCATTTTTCCAAGCATCATTTTATCATCCGCTACAGATGTATCAGCATATAGATAAACACCGGGTGCGTCACGGCGCGCATGGGCGCTGATGGCTGTTGTGTCTGATGAAGCAGGATTTTGCAAACAGTCATTGATGACGTCTTCGATTGCTTGCTCGGCATGCGAGACCAAGTTGCGCACACTCCAGCCCAAGCTATTCAAATCGAACAACCAATAAATAACCAGCTGCCCGTGACCATGCCATGTCACTTGACCGCCGCGATCCGTTTTTATAATAGGCGTATTGGTACGTTGCAAGATGTGCTCTTCTTTACCTGCTTGCCCTAAAGTATACACATCATTGTGATCGACAATCCATAATTCGTCAGGTGTGCGCAGTCCTTGCTGTTTTTTTAAGTCAATACGTGCAAGTGTACGTGCTAGCATCGCATCGAGAGTGGGAACGTAATCGGCTGTTGTTAGAGATTTGCTGATCAGTGTGTCATTAAGCTGTTGCGTGGTGTTTTGCATGAGAGTCGCAGTCTTATTGTGGTCTGGTTCGAAGAGGTGTATCACTGATATTCAGTCGTGATATCGATAGTGAGTGTAGCAGTTTTTGCGATTGGTACCCAAGATTATCTCTGGTCACGCTGTAAAACTCAACAATCAAAACACTGATAAATGCCCTAACGGAGTAGCCATAATAAGCAAAAGTTCTCAGTGCTTAATATGAAATTTCTAGCATTGTGATGCGTGTTTATAGACACTTATTTCATACAGACGCAGGAGTCAACTTAATGTGCTGTTCATTGATTCGTTGATGCGCTACATTAAAGTGCAATGAATGGAATCGCATTACTTATGTTCAGGGGTTGCCATCAATGCAACCCGCTGATTAGGGCGTGTCCTTAATTCAATAGATTACTTTCTAAATGGGCTGAAAATGGCTAAATTTTGCCAAACATCGTCAAATAGCTTCTTAATATCTCGATATTATTTGCGCTACTTTCCTTGTTTGACGGCAATTTATCTCATGTTTATCACCATTTTTAAAATGAGGATAAGCCCTAGAAATACAGAGTCTCTAACCCAATAGAGTATATTGACTCCAACGCAGATGACAAGGAAGATAAATGACAGATAATAATCAAAACATGAATGAGCAGACCTCAATCGACACGGATATGTTGCAGCAACCTGCGCCAAAATCGCCTAGTATTGCTAATACGGTTGATGAGATGCGAGCGCAATTTTTACGCTTACAAACACTCAGTCGCACGCAGCCAATCAATGACTGGGCCACTCGTGAAACCCAACTAGACAGTCTAGAAGTCATGCTTAGCGATAACCAAGCCAGTTTCGCCAAAGCGATCAGTGCCGACTTTGGTTATCGTAGCGAATCAGAGACCCAGTTTGCCGAGTTGTTTCCTAGCTTTACTGGTATCAGTCATGCCAAAAAGCACGGTAAAAAATGGATGAAAGTTCAGCGGGCTTCTATTTCAGCGCTGTATATGCCAGCTCATAATGAAATCCAGCCTCAGCCATTGGGCGTGGTTGGTATCATGGTGCCTTGGAACTATCCGCTATTTTTAGCAGTAGGACCGATGATTGATGCACTCACTGCTGGCAACAGAGTTATGATCAAGATGAGTGAAGCGGCACCGCAGTTCGCCCAAGCATTTGCCAGTGCGATTGCTCGTTATTTTTCACCAGACATGATTTGTGTAGTACTGGGTGAGGTAGACATTGCGGTTGCTTTTAGTGAGCTGCCTTTTGATCATCTGCTTTATACGGGCTCTACGGCTGTGGGCAAAAAAGTCATGGCGGCGGCGGCTCCTAACTTAACACCCGTCACGCTCGAGCTGGGCGGTAAATCACCGGTCGTCGTGTTAGAGGGCGCAAACTTAGAAAACGCCGTCAATCGTGTGATGATGGGCAAAACACTAAATGCGGGTCAGACCTGTATTGCCCCTGATTATGTACTGATTCAGCGCCAATATCATGAAGAGTTTATCCGTTTAGCAAAAGAGTGGATGGAAAAGCACTATCCAAATATTGAGAGCAATCCAGATTACTCACGTATTATCAATGGCGAGCAATTTAAGCGTGTCAAAGGCTATCTAGATGCATTATCGAGCGATGGGATCCATAAGCTCACTGATGCTGAGTCTAATATCGAAACGCGTCTAATGCCGCCTGTCATCGTGAGTGAGCCTGCCCCTGATAGTGATGTGATGCAGGACGAGATTTTTGCGCCGATTTTGCCATTGATGCATTACGATACGCTTGATGATGCCATTCATTTTGTCAACGAGCGACCACGCCCACTGGCGTTATACGTTTTTGGTGATAACTATAACGCCCTAGAGAAAGTACGTAACAATACGGTCTCTGGTGGCCTATGTATTAATGAAGTGCTGATACATGTTGCCCAGCATGACTTACCGTTTGGCGGGGTTGGCGATTCAGGAACGGGGGCTTACCATGGTAAAGCGGGATTCGAGCGTCTTAGCCATATGAAACCAGTATTTGTACAATCCAAGTTAAATGGGTTGAATTTGTTGTTGCCACCTTATGGCGGGTTGTTTAAAAAAGCCATGGCAATGTTTTTAAAATAACAAATGCTAAAGTGAGCAAAGTTGACATAACTTTCGTTCAAGTAAACAAAAATACCTAATCATTGTGAGCAATCATATAAGCAACTTTAAAAAACAGCATCTATCTCAATAGGTGCTATTTTTTTGTATAAAAGTAAGCGATAAAAAATTAATGAGCATTTGTCATCTTGTCTATAAATCGCTACACTTTGTAGTGAGCCTAAACGATAGTAGTATTAGTTTTAGATGAAGACGTTGTCTAGTCTTCAACGACTGAATGAGTCAAAAGCAATACACGCTTGGCGTAAAGCAATAATGTTATTGACTTGGGCGTTCATTTCCATAATAAAAATTATAAATAGGACATCTTATGCGCCAATGGATTGCGTTAAGTTTACTATGCATGAGCGTGCTGTTACTGCCAGTATCGGCATCAGCAGCCTGCGACTCACCAATCAAATTTGGCGCTCTGACATGGGAGAGCGGTCAGTTTATCTCTGGGGTGCTTAAGTACATCGCTGAAGATGGCTATGATTGTACAATTGAAGAGGTGCCGGGTGCTGGTCCTGCACTCGAAACGGCATTGTCACAAAACGACATTCAAGTGATTGGGGAGCAGTGGGTTGGACGCTCGCCAATTATGGAACAAGCCATCGAGCAGAATAAAGTGGCAGTCATCGGTGATACGCTCAAAGGCGGCGCAACTCAAGGTTGGTATGTACCCAAATATGTATTAGAAGAAAACCCAGGTCTACGCAGTTATCAAGATTTGCCTAAATATGCTGAGCTGTTTAAAGATCCTGAAGACCCTAGCAAATCACGCTTTATGAATTGTCCGTCTGGTTGGACGTGTGAGATTTTCAATACTCGCTTGCTGAAGAATACAGGTTTGGACAGTATCTTTAATAATGCCCATCCCGGCACTGGGGCAGCGCTCGACGCTGAGATTGCCTCTGCTTTTGAGCAACATAAGCCACTACTGTTTTATTACTGGCAGCCTACGGGCTTGATGGCAAAATATGACTTTGCGCCATTAGAGTTCCCTGCCCATGATGACGCTTGTTGGCAAGATTTGTTACGAGCGGATGGCACCGCCGATTGTGTGTCTGGCTTCCCTGTCTCACCTTTAGGTATCGCAGTATCTACCCCCTTTATTGAATCCAATCCAGAGCTTGCTGATGTCTTTAAAAAAGTTCAGTTTAGCTCCGATGAGCTCAATGGTGCTATCTTGGAGATGAGTGAAAATAAACGCAGTGGCGATGAGCAAGCACTAGCATTTTTGCGTAAATATCCGAGCGTCTGGCAAGCATGGTTGTCTGATGAAGCAGCCAGTAACCTTGCGGCTAAGCTAGGCATCAGCTTAACGGGCGAGGCTATCACTTCAGATGCAACCGTCTCTAGCACTAATCGAGCGACCTCATTATCGAGCTTTCCTTCTTGGTCACTTGAGACGCCGCTTAATAATACATTAGCAAGCGTTGTCCAAAATTATGGCGATGTGTTTCGTACTGTCAGTACCATGGCGTTAACCTATCTATTGCTACCGATTGAGCGTCTATTAACCACTATGCCGCCTTGGCTTATCATTGCGCTTGTGAGCGTATTGGCATGGTTTGGTGTCCGTAAAATCTGGTTTGCACTGGCATGCGGCGCAGGACTTTTTCTCATTGGTGCATTTGGACTATGGGGCGCATTGATTGATACCTTGGCACTGCTCATCGTATCAGTGTTGGTGACCGTCGTGATTGGTATTCCTATAGGCATTGCTATGTCGGGCAGTAAAATTCTTCGCAAGGTTGTGACGCCAATACTGGATGTGATGCAGACCATGCCAAGTTTTGTCTATTTGATACCCGTATTAATGTTATTTGGGATTGGCAAAGTGCCTGCGTTATTTGCCACTATTATTTATGCCTTGCCACCACTGATTCGGCTGACGACATTGGGGATTACCCAAGTCAATCATGAGATGGTCGAAGCAGGGCGCTCGTTCGGTAGCACACACTTGCAGCTGCTCATTTGGATTAAATTGCCGCAAGCATTACCCAGTATTATGGCGGGCGTGAATCAAGCGGTGATGATGTCGCTCTCTATGGTGGTGCTCGCGTCTATGATTGGCGCACCGGGGCTTGGTGAAGATGTGTTGCAATCGATTCAAACGCTTAATATCGGTCAGGGCTTGCAAGCAGGTACGGCGATTGTCATCGTTGCCATTATCATTGACCGTATCACCCAAGCGTTCGGTCAAGGCAAGCGTGCTCGGCAAAAAACCATCGATGCTGGCAGGCATCCCATTGGTTAATTATCAGTGCCCTGGTCGAATGTTCAACACGCCCTAATCATAATGATAACTAGAAAAATAAAAATGAGAGCCATCATGAATCATATTCAATTGGAAAATATCAGCAAGATTTATAATGCCAATAGCTCGCAAGCAAAGTCTGCATTGGCATTACTAGCAGAAGGTATGGATAGTATTCAGGTAAAGGAACAAACAGGCTATTCGGTCGGGCTTTATGACATCAATTTAAGCGTTAAAGCAGGTGAGCTGCATTGTATTATGGGCTTGTCAGGTTCAGGAAAATCAACCTTGATACGCCATATCAATCGTTTGATTGACCCAACCAGCGGTAAAATATGGGTTGATACTTCTATTAATGCTAAGCCGTCTACTATTGCTAAGCCCTCCACTAATGCCAAACCCTCTGCTGATGTATTAGAAAATGGAAGATCATCGTCTGCTATTAATATTTTAGAGCTAAATGATAAAGCGCTACAGCATTATCGCCAGCAGACACTCAGTATGGTTTTTCAGCATTTTGGTTTGGTGCCACATATGACGGTGCTGCAAAACGTCGCTTACGGCTTGCGAGTGCGAAAAATGAGTATCAAAGAACGCCACGAGGTTGCTCGGCATTGGCTTAATGAAGTTGGGCTAGCAAATTTGGAGAAAAGTTACCCTGATGAGCTGTCAGGAGGGATGCAGCAGCGTGTCGGGCTGGCGCGTGCCTTAGCAACCGATAATCCGATATTGCTGATGGACGAGGCTTTCTCTGCCCTTGATCCGCTCATTCGTGCCCAATTACAAGACCAACTACTTGAGCTACAAGCACGGCTAAACAAAACCATCGTCTTTATCACTCATGATATCGATGAAGCGATTAAGGTCGGTCAGCGGATTAGTATTTTAAATGGCGGGCGTTTGGTACAAACGGATACACCCAGTGAATTACGCCACAACCCAGCTGATGAGTATGTGGCGCAATTTATGCGTGCCAAAATTTAATTTAAAAATAATACGACGTTTTTTTAAATGCTGTTTTATAAATTACACCTGCAAAATGATAGATTTCTGTCTATATCATTATTCTTACACTGGTGTTAAAAAAGTGTAGCAACCCCTTAGTTACTATTAAAGTAAACTCCATCATCGATGTATACTATTAAGATACTCTAATAGTGTATTAGCTTTGCTAAAATCTTGATTTATCCACTCTCATTGATTACGTAAGAAGATCATGAGCGAGCATAAAAACTCAGTTTATGATCGTAAGACTTCGTAAAAAGGACCTCGCATGCCGCATAAGAAAATTCGCCATAATGATCATAGTCATACTAATAAGTTAGCGACAGACTCACCATGTGATTCATCACGTTGGCTAAAAAACATTAGTGCCGTTGGTGTCACGACAGTACTGAGTGCTGGCATATTGGTCGCTTGTGGACAAATGAGTAGTGCGGAGAGCAATGCAAGTAGCACGACTAAATCAGCCAAGCAAAACAGTGGAGTGACTAGCTCACGTGACATGCTGCCTTCCGATATGCTTGGACAAATGCGAGCGCTGCCGCAATTGACAAAAGGCTTAGGTGACACGGGCACAGCAGTCATTGACCCTAATAAACCGACATTGATTAAATTTTGGGCAAGCTGGTGCCCATTATGTTTGGGTACGTTGGCAGAAACCGAAGAATGGCGCACCGATCCCAAGTTCGCTGATTTAAATGTCGTGACTGTTGTCAGTCCCGGTCATCTAAACGAAAAAGCCGATAGCGACTTTAGCACTTGGTATGCAGGCGTCCAAGCAGACTATCCAAAGCTACCAGTATTGTCTGACGCTTCAGGCGAGCTGATTAATAAACTTGGTGTGCAAGTTTATCCAAGCTGGGCGATACTCGATAAAAGCGGCAACTTGGTGCATTTGGTGAAAGGCAATATATCGGCAGAGCAAGCCTATGCCCTTGCTGAAAATGCCAATAATGATTTTGCTGAGCTTAAAGCAGGGAGTGCTAAACCAGCAAACGCGCAAACCTTAGACAACAACAGCAAGATTGAAACCATCAAACAAAAAGAGGGCGTTTATTATAACGATAAAGGCAAAGCGATTAATACGCGCTCAATCTACTTGGCGGGCGGCTGCTTTTGGGGCGTAGAAGCTTACATGGAGCGCGTCGAGGGTGTGGTCGACGCTGTATCAGGCTATGCCAACGGTGATACCGCCAATCCAAGTTACGAGCAAGTGATTCGTGGTTCAGGTCATGCCGAAGCCGTCAAAGTCACTTACGATGCGGATAAAACAGACCTTGATACTATCTTAAAATACTACTTCCGCGTGATAGATCCAACCAGCCTCAACAAACAAGGCAATGATCACGGTGTGCAGTACCGCTCAGGCGTTTATTACACCGATAAAGAAGATAAAGCAGTGATTGATGCTGCCCTCCAACGTGTGCAAAGCCAGTATAAACAAAAAATTGTAGTAGAAAATGAGCCGCTAGACAATTTCTACTTAGCTGAAATGTACCATCAGGATTATCTGGCAAAAAATCCAAACGGCTATTGTCATGTTGATTTAAGCCTTGCCGATGATAAACCAGAAGGTACTGCGCGTACCAAGCTTGCACCTGTAAGTACCGTTGCTGAGACTTTAAATCCTAAGCGTTACGCAGGATTTGATAAAGGCGCGCTCAAAAACACCTTGACCAAAGCACAATACAATATCACGCAAGATGCCGGTACTGAGCGCGCCTTTAGCCATGAATATGATAATTTATTTGCGCCGGGTATCTATGTCGATGTGGTGAGCGGTGAGCCTTTATTTTTATCAACTGATAAATACCAATCTGGCTGTGGTTGGCCAAGCTTTACCAAGCCGATTGACATGCAAGTCATTACCCAGCATGAAGACACCGCTTTTAATATGGTACGCACTGAAGTTCGCTCGCGAGTAGCAGACTCACATCTGGGTCATGTATTCCCTGATGGGCCAAAAGATCGTGGCGGGCTGCGCTATTGTATCAATG
>Ga0208014_1000895_pt1 | contig 10727 bp, 8 predicted proteins | sample 25_taG_FD_184099 | JGI IMG/M metagenome (GOLD analysis project Ga0208014, IMG submission 184099) | Marine viral communities from Cariaco Basin, Caribbean Sea - 25_WHOI_OMZ (SPAdes) (version 2) | ecosystem: Environmental > Aquatic > Marine > Oceanic | place: Caribbean Sea: Cariaco Basin...
ATGAGTCCGCTACTGATAAAGAATGCTTAGACGCGTTTATGGCCTTGTCACGGATGGAAGGCATTATCCCAGCCTTAGAGTCTGCCCATGCCATTGCTTATGCGATGAAAGTAGCGAAAGAGATGTCGCCCGGCCAGAGTATTTTGGTCAACCTATCCGGTCGCGGCGATAAGGATATTGACTTTGTTTTGGATAAAGTCGATTTATAGGCGATATTAGCGGTGAAAAATATGGAGTAATTTAAGTAGTTAGTTGTTATAAATTGAGAAAAAACATCCCTGTAAAGTGATTTAAAAGTTATCATTATGATATTTTTTCACTTCATAATAGCGGCAGCAGTTTGGTTGATTAGCTGCCGTTTACAGGTTTTATAGGATATCTCAATGACCAGACGCGACCTTATTACTTTTATTATGCTCTCCTTTATGTGGTCGCTGTCTTTTATATTTTATCGCATTGGTGTGCCGGAGTTTGGCTCGCTCGCCTTTGCTAGCTTGCGGGTCGTCTTAGCAGGACTAACTATGCTCGTTTTTGTACTATTTAGTGCCAAAAATAGAGTGGGTATCCTAGAGAATTGGAAAGCGTTAACCCTCGTGGGGCTGTTTTCTGCCGCTATTCCCTTTATCTTGTTTTCTATTTCCGCGCGTTCGGTCAACGCTGGGGTGTTGGCCGTATTAAATGCTTCGGTACCCATGATGAGTGGCTTTATCGCCAGTATCTTCTTTAAAGACAAGCTCTCTAAAAAACAGATTTTGGGCCTGATCATCGGGGTAGTGGGCGTCATGATTCTGATGAGTGAAAACTTATTTGGCAATGCCGCTGCAGAGGCGAGTGCGGCGGCTAGCTCAGGCTTGATGCCCATGGGCTATGCGCTATTTGCCTGTGTGGGGTATGCGTTAGGCGCCAATGTAACGCGTAATTATTTAGAACACGTCTCTCCGATTGCTATTACCGCCGGCTCATTGATGATTGCCAGTGTGATTATGCTGCCGGTGGCGGTCTATCAATTTCCTTATGGCGCAACTATTAGCGCAAAAGCTTGGGTATCCATGATTTGTATCGGGGTATTCTCAACGGCTATTGCCCTAATTTTTATGAACCAATTAATCAAAAATATTGGCCCAGTTCGCGCGACCAGCATCACTTTAGTCATTCCCATTTTTGCTATTTTTCTAGGCTATCTGTTACTAGGCGAAGCCTTAGATTTACCCGCTATTATTGGTTCTGTAGTTATCCTATTTGGCACCTATTTATCTTTAGACTTATCGATTAAAAAGATGCTGCATGCTTAGCGCAACTTTAGCTTGAAGATAAGACTAGTGCGCTTATTCCCCTTTATAAGTGGTACAGACCACCCCTTCTAGACAATTGCGATTATCCTCGGTTGTCCAAGGGGAGAGGATTTGCAAGGCGTCTCTCAGTTGTTGCTTAGCCAGCTGTCCTTCTCGCTGCATATTATCAGCGGTCTCGTTAGCTGAGTGTGGGTACTTTAGCTCACGCTCGCTATCCGCTAAGGTCATAAACTCTAAGAACTTCTGCGCATCTTTTGCCAACACACTATTAGAGCGCTTGGCCAATTGCTGCATAGCTTGTGCCTGTGCTGCATTATCAAACTCGCGAATTGCATCATCGGTCCATTGGGTGTTTTCAGAGCCAAAGAACAGCACGTAACGATAAATGTTAAAAAGTCTTTTGGCATCGCGGGTAGCGTAACCATCAGGATAACGCTGGCTATAACTCTCCCAAAATAAAGCGCGATTTATTAACTCGTTAAAGGGCACCGCAATCGCTGCGTCATTCCAAAAGATGCCTTGATTGTCTCGCGCCATCCGCTGAGTGAAGGCGGCTTGGTCTTTACGCAAGTAGGGGGTAAACAGTTTCGCCATCGCTGTTAGATCGTGGTGAAAGCGAAAGTCGCCTTCCCCTAAATATTGCACACTGACGTCGGCCTTCTGTTCAACCAAACCGATTAGATACTGCGCCCTTGGGCTCATGGTTTTGAGTAAAGCGGCTGGTACCGGTTTGCCGGCTGCGGCTTTATCCATGACGGTATAAAAATTCTCTTGATTGCTAGTATCCGTATTGGGCAGGGCTAAAAAACGCTCGTACATGGTTTGATACGCCGCTAGCCATTGTAAGACGGTGGCATTATCTGCTGCGGGTAAGCACTCGCGCAGTAAATCTTGAATGGCGGTAATCTCTGCCATCTTGCTGTTACCATTTACGGTCGCCATAGTTTTGCTGACACTTGCGCAGAGCTGTTGATTTTTAGTTGTAGCAGCCACTGCAGAGGGGGCTTGAGGGGCAGTCGCCTGAGGCTTTGAGTCGGTAGTGGCGTCAGTATTAACATCAGTCTTAACATCGACATCAGCACTATTAGGATCAGTATCCGGCAACGTTGAGTCTGCAGATTCTGGAGTAGCCACTGGTTCAGTAGGTTGAGTAGGGGCAGGTTCTATAGCAGGCTGATTGCTATCCGCAGTTTCTGGCTCAGCCGGATCGGGCTGGCAGGCGCTCAAACCCAAAAGTAGGCCCGTGGCCATCATGAGTGGTACCGTTGGTTTACGCATAGCCCAATCCTCTGATTATTTCTGGCTAAATATTGATGATGTTGCGGCTCAATTACGCTAAAATTTTTAGCAAAATTATCCCTAAGAATTTCTATAATTTTAAGATTTTCATAAGGTTAATAATTGCTAAAGGTCGGTCGAAAGGTGTCTATTAAGCTATTTTTACACCTAAAGTGGTGTTTTTGTTTGTAACGCCCCCTTGGAATAATAGTCTTTATACCTTATAAAGGAGCAAGTTAACAAATAGACCGTTCGTCTAGTAACTATTAATGGCTGACAATAATGGCTTATTAACGGTTATAAATCTACGGTTTAACTGCTATTTCTTTTAATTCATCGATTTTGTAATTGTGCTAATTTAACGGACTACAAGGCTCCTTATGGCTAACGATATCTTATTTCAGCCCCTAAAAATGGGCACACAAACTTTAAAAAACCGCATTATGATGGCGCCTTTGACACGTTTACGTGCGACTGAGCCGGACGATGTACCGACGGTATTAGCGGCTGAGTATTATTCACAGCGCGCCGGCAGTGGTTTATTAATTACTGAAGCCACCCAGGTGTCTTTTGGAGCTAAAGGCTATGCCGGTGCGCCTGGCTTGCATACTGAAGACCAAATCGTGGCGTGGAAAGTCATTACGGATGCCGTCCATGCAAAAGGTGGCAAAATCGTCGTGCAGTTATGGCATACAGGTTTGGTATCGCATAAAAGTGTGCAGCCTGAAGGTCGTGCGCCTATTTCGGCTTCTGATACCGATGTCAAAGTGCGTACCACGCTCAGAGATAGCGAAGGCAATGCCATTCGTGTCGATGTGACGCCAGCGCGCGCCGCCAGTGTGGCCGAAATCGAGCAGGTAATTGCAGACTTTGCACAGGCGACCCGCAATGCCCGTGAAGCTGGGTTTGATGGGGTAGAGATTCATGGGGCTCATGGGTATCTATTGCATGAATTTTGGGCGGAATACATCAACAAACGCGATGACAATTACGGCGGCAGTAAAGAAAACCGTGCCCGCTTTATGTTGGCAGTCATCGATGCTTGTGTAGACGCTTGGGATGCCGGCCATATCGGTATTCGTATCTCGCCATGGGGCAGTTTTAATGGGGTGGAAGCCGGCTATAACGTAGAAGATAACATCTGGCTAATCGAGCAGATTAATCAACGCGGTCTCATGTATCTGCATCTATCTGAGCCGGATTGGGCGGGTGGTGAGTCTTATACTGATGAATTCCGTCAGCAAATCCGTGCTGCTTTTGATAATGTCATCGTAGCTGCCGGTGCTTATACCGCTGAAAAAGCTGTGAAAAATATCGAAGCCGGTTATATTGATGCCGTCGCTTTTGGTCGTGATTATATCGCTAACCCAGATTTAGCAGAGCGTATTCAACAAGATGCGCCGTTGAATGAGCAGCACCCAGAAACCTTCTATGGTGGCGGTAGCGAAGGCTATACGGATTATCCGTTTTTAGCGGATACCGAAACCTCAGGGTCTTAAGTTAGTAATTCGGTAACTCTGTCTATTAATTTGCTTTATTTTTTAGCAAAAAAAGCCCCGAAGCATAGCGCTATCGGGGCTTTTTTCTATTCCATTTTTAGAGGAGCGGTTTTTAAATTAAATAAACTGCATTAACCTAAACGACCTCACCACAGACAAAGCCGCTCGCCCAAGCCCATTGGAAGTTATAGCCACCGAGCCAACCGGTCACATCCAATACTTCCCCTACAAAGTAGAGGTTAGGCTGGAGTTTACTCTCCATAGTCTTTGACGAAACGTCCGCCGTATTAATCCCGCCTCTTGTTACCTCAGCCGTGCGATAGCCTTCGGTACCCGACGGTTTGAGTTGCCAGTCATTCAAAGTAGTGCCCAGTTGTACTAAGCGCTCGTCTTTAATGTTGGCCAATTCGGTGGTTTTTAAATCTTCCCACAGGTGCGTTTGCAGCGCTGCCAGTAATTTTTTCGGGAAATGCTCGGTAAATAAGGTACGGATCAGCTGTTTAGGATGCGCTGCTTTATGGGCTAGCAATACCGCAGCGGCGTCTAATTCTGGCAGTAGATTGATATGGATGTACTCTCCCGGATACCAATAATTCGACAGCTGCAGCATAGCAGGGCCCGAGAGTCCACGATGGGTAAATAGCAAAGGCAGCTTAAAGGCTATGCGCTCGTTAAACGCAACCACAGGCAAGCTAATACCGGCGAGTGCCTTAATTAAATCGCCCGTTTTATCGGTAAAAGTAAAAGGCACTAGGCTAGCGTCGGTTTTATAAACTTCATGACCGAAGGCGCTGGCAAGCTCAAAACCAAAGCCTGACGCCCCTAGAGTAGGAATAGACAAGCCACCCGTCGCGACTACCAATGAGGTACAGCTATAGTTGCCTTTAGAAGTTTGTAAGACATAGTTCGGCTGACCATCAGTAGCTGTAGTATTTTCCTGTGAGGACTTGATATGAGTGATGTCCGTCTGCAATTGTACCTTCGCCCCTGCAGCGTCACATTCTGCAAGTAGCATCGCGACAATCTCTTTGGAGGAGTCATCGCAGAACAGTTGGCCGTGCTCGCGCTCGTGATAGGCGATACCATGTTTGGCAACCAAGCCGATAAACTCCCAATTGCTATAACGGCTTAGCGCTGATTTACAGAAATGCGCGTTGTCACTGATAAAGTGGCTTGGCTCTACCACGTAGTTGGTGAAGTTACAGCGACCCCCGCCCGACATCAGTATTTTCTTCCCGGCTTTATTAGCATGGTCGAGCACTAAGACTTTGCGGCCTCGTTGCCCTGCGGTCATAGCACAATATAGACCGGCAGCGCCGGCACCAATAATGATGACGTCATAGTGATGCTCAGGCGGGCAGGCAGGTAATTTAGCCGTACGAAAGAGTAGCGGAGATTTTTTGCTAGCGTCAGGCTTATGGGTATCAGACATAGGGGCAGTAGCTCAGTTTAGCGATATATAAGGAGGGAAGCGGGGCATGCGTTTATTAACGCCGCCTGTTCATAAAGACTATTAATGACGACTTTTAGCAATGGCTCTTAACAAGCAACAGCGGCGCTAATAATTTTGCTAGGGCTATTATACAGGGTCTGCTGCTACCACATAGTTTCTTTCAACACGTCCTAGGCTTTCATGACGATTGGCCTACCAGTTTAGGTGTAAAACAGCAGATTAATCCACTTTTACACTAAGGATTATTATTTATAATGATAGATATCGTATTACCATCATGATTAAAAATACCTATCAAGTCGGGTTTACCTTGCAACAAACGCCCTTATTTGTCACACTATTCATTCGGGCAATCCCATTATGGAAGATGAAACGTTGCCCCTGTTGGTAAGGTTTGAGATTTATGGGTCCATTTATGACAGCCATCTACAGTATGGTTTTTTAAGGGCCAAAATTCAGCCTGGCAGGGGAGCGCTATCTACTGCAGGAGCAACACAATGACAATGAAGTCTTATCCCAACAGCGCTGAATTCGCTGCCAAAGCCAATACCAATCCAGAAAAATACGCTAAAGACTATCAAAACTCTATCCAATCTCATGAGAGCAACGAAGCGTTTTGGGCTGAACGTGCTGAACTGATTGACTGGATGAAAAAACCGACCATAATCAAAAACGTTAATTACGACCTTGATGATTTCAATATCAAATGGTTTGAAGACGGTGAGCTGAATATTTCGGTCAACTGTATCGACCGCCATCTCAAAGACAACCCCTTTAAGCCGGCCATCATTTGGGAAGGCGATCACCCCTCCCAGCATAAAATCATCTCTTTCAAAGAACTGTACTCTGAAGTCTGCCGTCTCGGTAACGCCATGCGAAAAATGGGCGTGGGCAAAGGCGACCGCGTCGCGCTATATATGCCGATGATTCCAGAAGCAGCTATTTCTATGTTGGCGTGCGCTCGTATTGGTGCCGTCCACACGGTAGTATTCGGTGGTTTTTCAGCAGAAAGCCTCGCTAGCCGTATCATTGATAGCCAAGCCAAGCTGGTCATCACCGCCGATGAAGGGATGCGCGGTGGCAAACATACGCCATTGAAGACCAGTGTCGATCGCGCTTTAGATATTGATGGTACGGAATGTGTGCAGAAGGTCATCGTCGTACACCGCACTGGTAACTCGATTCCGATGAGTGGCCGCCGCGATGCTTGGTACCACACCATCGTCGATAATGCGACAGAAGACTGCGCACCTGAACCTATGAACGCTGAAGACCCACTCTTCTTACTCTATACCTCAGGCTCGACCGGCCAGCCTAAAGGCGTCGTCCATACCACTGGCGGCTATATCACTTATGCGCTCTCCACTTTCCGTGATGTCTTTGATGTCAAAGACGACGATGTGTTCTGGTGTACGGCTGATGTGGGCTGGGTGACGGGCCACAGTTACATGCTGTATGGCCCGCTGGCTAATGGCACTACCACGGTCATGTTTGAAGGTGTGCCGCAGTATCCTACTTGGTCACGTATCGGCCATATCATTGATAAGCATGACGTTAGCATCCTATATACGGCGCCAACGGCTATCCGCGCGATGATGAAAGAAGGCGATGCCTTTGTGCGTGAGTCGAACCGCTCTAGCCTACGTTTATTGGGCTCGGTCGGTGAGCCGATCAACCCTGAAGCTTGGGACTGGTACTACAATGTGGTCGGTGAGGCCCGTTGTCCTATCGTCGATACTTGGTGGCAGACGGAGACTGGCGGTATCTTGATGGCACCTCTACCTAATGCTGTCGATATGAAGCCAGGCGCTGCTATGACCCCGCTGTATGGCATTCAACCTGCGATTGTTGATGCAGATGGTGAGGTGCTGGATGGCGCCACCGAAGGCAACTTAGTGATTCAAGACAGCTGGCCTGGGCAAATGCGCACCATTTATAACGACCACAAGCGCTTTTTAGAGACCTATTTTACGACTTATCCTGGCAACTATTTCACGGGTGACGGAGCAATGCGGGATGAAGACGGTCACTACTGGATCACGGGCCGTGTTGATGATGTCCTCAACGTATCGGGTCACCGTTTAGGCACGGCCGAAATCGAAAGTGCTCTAGTCGCGCATCCAACTACTGCTGAAGCCGCCATTGTTGGTATGCCGCATGATATCAAAGGCCAAGGCGTCTGTGCTTACGTTATTTTGAAAGCGGGCGAAGTGCCTTCTGAGTCGCTTAAGGGTGAGCTAAATCGTCACGTGCGGGCGGAAGTGGGCCCTATTGCCAACCTTGATGCGGTTTACCTCGTCAATGCGTTACCAAAAACCCGCTCAGGAAAAATCCTACGCCGCTTGCTACGTAAGCTCGCAGCGGGTGAATACGAAGGTCTAGGCGATACCTCAACGCTAGCCGATGCGGATATCTTGGACGAGTTAATCGAAACGGTCAAAACAGAAAAACAAGCCAGCTGCCAACAGGGCTAAATCTAGTCCCTATGAATAGTAGCTCAATCAAAAACCTCACTTTCCTTGGGTAGTGAGGTTTTTTTATGGGGGTTTTTCATCTGATTGGATAGGAAAAGTGATTTTATTGGCAAGTTTTATAAGGGGGCTCATTGTCTAACCGTGCTCATAAATACTCGGCAATGATGCTCACTAATAAAGAAATAATGGCTAGGTTAAAGATAAAGGCGATAATGCAGTGCAAAGTGCCTAACTTTCTGCCAGCAGTAGAGGTAAAAGGCACATCGGCCGTCTGCCCTGAGGTGCCAATAGCGACCGCTATATAAAAGAAATCGGCAAACTCGACCTGACTTGTAGACATTGTAGTAGCGCTGTCTTCAGGGAACACCAGCGGAGCAGGAGTATTATTAGTACGCGCAGAAAAGTAAAGATAAGCGTATTGCAGGGCAAAGATGACCTGAATCATCAGCCAAGCCAAAAAGATAGTGCCTATGGTCAACGCTAGATTCAGTAACTGCGCCAAACCTTGGTAGTCTTTACCTATATGGGTCTGCCTATTAAGCGAAAATAAGCAGACGAGGCTGGCTAACAGTACTAAAGTGAGTATCAGCGCCTTACCCTCGTGCTCTTGAGTCAGATGCTGGTGCAACGTATCGCTCTGCATCATGTAGATAATACTAGCGATATAACAGATGACCGTGCTGTCCCAAGCAATGAGAAAACAGGTGCTAAGTGAGAGCGATTGCATAACATAAAATGCGATTCCAATACTCGCGCCCAACAGCAGGCTGAGCATCAAGCGCCAATGGCTGCTCAAAGGGCTAGGGGAGTGACGATTGATCTGATGGGATGCCGACATACGCCAAACCTTAACAAGTTGAGTAAAGTACTATGAGTAAAGTGCTAAGAGGTATTGAAGCATATTTTCTGAAGGTATTACGCATAATTACTAATAGAAAATTAAAACTATCCGCTCAAGCAGGCTGTCATCATGGCTACCTCAAAGCCATTAATAACGCTAGCCAATCTCGCACCACTTTGACACAATGAGCGCACCTTAACTGCTGTGTGCTGCTTGCCATGCCTGAGTCTATCCACTCTCTCAATGCTGCTGTTGCTAATCCTAATACGGCTACTGCTGCCGATGCTACTACTACAGCCTCACCAACCCGTATCGCTATTATTGGTGCGGGGCTTACGGGTCTCATAACGGCAACCTTGCTTGAGCGTAAATTTTCTGAATTAGGCCAAGCGTTAAAGATTGATATCTTTGAGAAGTCTGGCGGGGTAGGCCGTCTGGCCACTCGTTATAAAAAGCCAGCGACTAGTCATACGGCTGACGGCGCTCACGAAGATAAACAGTGGCAGTTTGAATTTGGCGCGCAGTTTTTTACCGCAAAAAGTAGTGAATTTAAAAGTTTTATCCAACCGTGGTTAGCGCAAGAGGTTATAACCCCTTGGCATGCGCAAGTGGCGCAATTGACCACGACGGCTGCAGAGGCGCAGGTCATTAGTTTGAGCGAACCATGGAGTGATTCCCAGCCCCGCTATATCAGCAGCCCTAAAATGACCAGTTGGGGGAGAGCTATAGCGAAGGCGCTGCAGCACACCACCCTGCATTATAAAACCCGCGTTGCGCCATTAGCGGACCGTCATATCGACCACACGACCCACATAAATACAGCGCTGTGGGATGATCAGGGCAACGCCTTGGGCAAATACGACTGGGTGATAGTGACTGCGCCAACCGTTCAAGCCAATGAACTGCTCGAGTCATCCAGTTTTGCTTTCCAACAGGAGATAGCCCAGCGTAAAATGGTGGCCTGCTATACCTTGATGTTGGGCTGGCAAGATTTCACTACTTTGCCCGCAAGTATTGCAGACGCGACTTGGGAGGTATTGGAGGTAGCGGGGGCTAATCAAGGGGCGAGTATTGGCAAGATATTCATTGAGCACACGAAACCGCAGCGCGATAAAGTATTGCCGAGTATCACTATCCATGCTGATAATGCTTGGTCAGAGCAGCACGTTGATGACGAGATTGAGAGTGTTAAGGCCACGCTATTAGCGGCCGTGCAGCAAATACTAGGGTGGACTGACCGTCAGGCGCCCCAGCATATTGATTGCCATCGTTGGCGTTATGCGGCCACGGCAACCGTGTCGCAAACCTTGCCAACCTTATATAGAGATCAGGATAAGCAATGGCTAGTGTCTGGCGATTGGTGCGAGCAGGGCCGTATCGAAAGCTGCTATCAGCAAGCGGCTTTAAGTGTGGCTAGCATTTGTTCTATTTAGCTCCACTCCTATTTAACCATAGCCCTATTTAACCACAAGACCTTTCCTATCAAGATAAATAGGCAACTCAATAGCTTACTAATCGTTCAGTACTATCAGGGTTGGGTAACATGATAGGGAAAAGGGCAGATAAATTTACACCTGCCATACAGCGTTTACGCGCGGTATTCACAAATTTACCTGTATTTCCATTACAGTAGCTCACTAAGTCTAAGCCCAATCATCAGCAGTCATCAGCAACCGTTTTGAGTTGCTTACATTTTGAGTGGATTGAATCAGTAGCCATTAAATCTATTAAAAGAGTTTGTCCTATGTCATTAAAAGTCACATTAAATAAGGTCACATTTGGCTTATTAGCTTGTCTAGCTTTGAGTAGTCCAGCTATGGCTGCAACCAGCCAAAATACTGAGCTGACTAAAGAAAGCGTCGATAGCAGCTATAATGAATGTCTGCAGGC
>Ga0208014_1000897_pt1 | contig 10708 bp, 6 predicted proteins | sample 25_taG_FD_184099 | JGI IMG/M metagenome (GOLD analysis project Ga0208014, IMG submission 184099) | Marine viral communities from Cariaco Basin, Caribbean Sea - 25_WHOI_OMZ (SPAdes) (version 2) | ecosystem: Environmental > Aquatic > Marine > Oceanic | place: Caribbean Sea: Cariaco Basin...
ATTGATGCGGTAGTAAAAGGGCTTGATGAATTTCCGGAAGTAGATCCTCAAATCAGGCTTAATTTAAAGGAGGAATTGGAGCAAGAAGGACTTGGAAACCTTCAGGAGGAACTAAAAACTCTTGATCTGGAGTATTATTCCGAAGTTGACCTGCAGAATCCGCAGCGGGTAATAAGGGCATTGGAAATTTGCAGGGGCACCGGGAAACCTTATTCAGACTTCAGAAAAAAGAACACCAAAAACCGCTTTTTTGACACCTTATACGTGGGAATCTCTGCGGAACGCGAAATTATTTATGAACGCATTAACCGCCGGGTTGATATTATGATGCAACAGGGCCTTTTGGAAGAAGTAAAATCACTTTTTATGAAGCGGGAACTCAATGCACTTAATACCGTGGGATATAAAGAAATTTTTAAATACCTCGATGCACAGTGGGATCTTGACACTGCGGTAAGTGAAATAAAAAAGAACACCAGAAGGTTTGCGAAACGACAACTCACCTGGTTTAGGAAAAATAAAGCTATCAACTGGTTTGATGCCGAAACGCCTCCCAACGAGATCATCACTGCTATTCAGAAAAAAATTACTTTATAATTGCCCTTTTTAAGTACTCTCTGCCATTGGTGTAGATCACAAGCGGATATACTCCTGCCTGGTAAGCGCTTAAATCAAGCTGATACTCTGGAATGGGCTGGCTGTTGTCGTATTGCTGCTCGCGAAGGAACCGGCCTCTAAAATCGAATATTTCAATCCTGTTTATTTGCAGCCCGGGAGAAAGTTCGAAACTTATCAATCCATCTCCGGGATTGGGATACATGATCAAAGAATCGCGCTCTGGTGCCGGAGACGAATCACAAACAATCTGCGGATCTTCAACCATCACCTTTACAGTACAGGTACCACTTCCATTCACGGTAGAATATGAAAGTATTACTTCGTTCTCTCCCAGATCTTCACAGGTAAAAATAGATTGGCTCACATTATAAGTGCCGCTCATACCTCCTGTAAACAAGTCCTGCGGCTGTAGCTGGGCACTTCCATCCTCATTTAAAGCAAGTACAAAAAGGGCTTTGCACTCAATACCCGAAGGATTTTCTTCATATGGCTGCACCAGAATAGGTGTCTCGCAGATATCCACATTTCCGGAATTATCTGTCACGGTAAGCACCAGCTGCTGCTGCCCTAAATCGGCGGTGGTAAAAGAGGTACGGTTTAGGCTCATTGAAGTAATTCCGCAGTTATCTGTAGAGCCAGCACCAAAGTCTTCAGGAGAAAGTGTTGCAGTCCCATTTGCACCAAGAGTCAACACATAGTCTGCCTTACAATGAGCAACAGGATCTATATTATCCTCTACCTCTACCCTTATTTCGCAGGTTTGAGAGGGGTCATCTATTTTGGAAAATGTAATATAATTGGTACCCAAATCTTCACAGGTATAAGTGGTTTCCCCATAGAAATCAATACCCGACGAATCACCGTCAAACAAATCTTCGGCCTTTAAAATGGCATTTCCGTCATTGTTTAACTGAAGAACAACTTCCTCTACACAATTGAGATCACCGCCCGTGCCCATAAAAGGCCTCACATTTACGACAACCTCACAGAAATCGGAGTTTCCGGAAGCATCAGTGACTGTAAAACGCACTGTCTGAGTGCCCACATCTTCGGTGGTAAAATTACTTTTGCTCAAGGTCATATCTTCGATCTTACAATTATCGGTAGAATTGAGATCTACATCCTCAACAGATAATTGCCCCTGACCATTGGCATCCAGTACAAGATCAATTTTGGAAATACAATTTACCCTTGGCGCCAATTTATCAACAACGGTCACTTCTACTTCACAGCTTCCGGTGTATTGACCGTTATACGTAGCAGTGATCATTTGAGGCAGGTCAATATCATCACAGGTAAAATCCTTTTTACTCAATTCGAGCTGGATGTCTTCCTCTTCGCCGGTATAAGTGAGATTTAATTCTCTATACCCATTTTGATCAAGTTCCAATTCAACTGCATCTACACACCCAATATCTTTAAGAGGATCATAAGGCACCACGTTCACAGTAGCCTCACAGGTTTCTACATTCCCATTCACGTCTTCTACAGTTACCAAAATATCATTCTCTCCCACATCTGAAGTCTCAAAGCGGCTTTTGCTCAGGCTAATATTATTTATTCCGCAATTGTCTTCTATAGAGGATAACAATATTTCGGGCGGAATTACCCCGAAGCCATCTTCGTTCAGGTGAATTTCCAGGTCGTCGCGGCAATTAATGATTGGTTTGACGTCATCAACCGGATCAACTATAAAGGAACATTCGGCAGTCTCGCCGCCTTCAGTCGCAGTCAAAGTGATTTCTGTTCTGCCATAAATCAGGGTGCCTGCAGGAGGATCCTGAGTTATTTGAGCTGTGGATGAATTCACAGTCGCTGAACTGGTGTAATCTGGAAGCTCAAAGGCACAATTGTCTCCAAAGGACGGAGTGCTGTTTGGCGGACAGAAAATTTCCAGTTCATCCTCATTCACATCTACAATCAGTTGGATCTCACACGCAACAGATTGATTATTATATTCATCGGAAGCATAAATCTTTAATGTAGTATTTGAAAATATTTCCTCCCCAACATCGGGCACCTGAGTGTAGGTAATGGCTGCATCATTGGTACAATTATCCTCGGCCTGAAATTCTCCTGTAAGATCGGGCACCAAAAATTGCCCGTTTACAGCGGTAATAGTTCTCTCACTACCTGATGGGCAGATAGTGAAGACCGGGGCTTCTTCATCTATTACCGTTATATTCAAAGTACACCTTGTAAAATTTCCCGCATCATCTTTTGCTTCGAACAAAACTTCATAATCCCCAGGAGCTAATTGATCCCCAGACTCCGGACCACTAATCCTTGAGACGGATTGAGGACCAGAATTGTCGGTAGCTGTTGGTATTTCATATTCCACAACTGCAAAGCAATCACCTAGAGTAGATGATTTTACGATTGGCTGAACAGGACAATCTATAACAGGAGGTTTCTCATCCTCGGCTTCGTTAATAGTCACAGTGAAGCTGCATGTCGCCGTTCTTCCTGAAACATCTGTAACAATAAATGTATTGGTGATAGTTTGTCCAACAGGAAACACCTCTCCTGAAGCAAGACCACTGGTTTGATTAATTGTTGCTCCGGAACAATTATCTCCATAAGTTACGGTATAATCAACTTTTTTCCCGGTTTCTCCAAAAGGAACAATCTCCACAATATTTTGAGAAGGACATGAAATAGAAGGGGCTGTGTAATCTACAAGAGAAACATCAAAATTGCATTCACCTACAAAGGTTCCATTCTCGCCATCATAAACTTTAATATTTACTTCCAGAACATTCCCCTGTCTGGTTTCCGTTTGCACCAGATATTCCTCGTTAATGAAGTTTTGAAAATCTGATAATAAATAACCAAAATCGGTTTCTTCATATGTACAATTGGCATCCAGTTCAAGTTCAGGAATATCATTAGGATCGGGACATGAAAAAGTTGTTTGAGGAGCTGCTTCAAGTTTGAACGTAAAAGAACAGGAAGAAATATTACCGGCAGCATCTTCAGCAGAGATAATTACCTGGCCGCCCTGGGTAATTTCTCCTGGTGAAGGAGTTTGCGTTACAGCTACATTGGGATCACAGTTGTCACTTACCCGGTTACTATAATCTGGAAGAATGTATTTTCCTTGTCCGTTCCGGGGAAGAAAAACTTCGGCCGGAGTGCAATCTATTACAGGTACAGTTTGATCCCATACCATAGAAAGAGTATTTGAAACCTGAGCAGGAATAGGTTGACATTCTATATCTACACCAACTCCTGCCTCTACGGAAACTGTGGCAGGTGTACATTCTTCGGCTATAGTAAGATCAGCTGTGAAAGTATCTGGGAGTCGGTTATAATTTTCCAAACCAAATTCAATATTCAGCCGTCCAATATCTATTCTAGCTTCATTGATTAAGAGAAAACCACATTCATCAAGAGCTAAATCTAAAGGAATCTCAATTTCACTTTCAATTGTTGTTCGATGTGTAAAAGAAGCATCAAAAACTTGTATTGAATAATCACTACCTGCCAATTGAAGTACTAGAGTAAAAATTGCACCGAAATTATTTGGATCTACTTCTAAAAAATCACTAAAATTCACATCCCCGAGATCTGCGATGTAAATAAATCCATAATCATCGACAACTACACTACCAGGTGACTTCAATTCATTATTTCCTCCGGGAATTGTATTGCCTGTATATTTCAAAGAAGAATCAAATACTATAACCCGCCCATTTGGTCCTCCTCGATCAGTGATATAAATTTTACCTTCATTATCCACATCCAATCTAATTGGATTAAGTAATTTTTCATCACCAGATTTTGGAAACTTATCATATCGTCCATCTGCATAGTATACGTGTACAGAATTGTCATCTGAATCAGCAACATATAAATTATCAGCCTCATCAATAGCCAAACCAAAGGGACGGCTAAATTCATCCTTGCCAGGATTAGCAGTACTACAATGACCTCCTATTATATTCTCTAAATTACCGTTTGAATTAAAAACTAGAATTCGGCAGTTCTCCGAATCTGCTATATAAATTTGGTCTTTACTATCTATGACTAAATCAAACGGTCGTAAGATTTCTTTGCCAGAATAGGAAGTGTTATATGTGATAAAATTAGGATCAACAATACCATTTTCATCAAATTTCATGACCCCGTTCCCAACTGTCAATGCAAAAAATTCCCCTTTTGAATTTAAATCTAAAGAGAGAATTGCATCTTCATAATTGGATACTCCTACTGTTGGCAGTAAACTTAAACTGTCTTCTTTAATATATTCTGGAGTTTCAATAAAAAAATTATCCAATGAACCTCCAGACCTGGTTACATCCCCAAGATCAAACCCATTTATAGGTTGGTCAAATTCAAAATTGATTGGAACAGGATTTTGTTGGGTAGGACTATTTTCAGAACTGGAAATATTAACTCCATTCTGTGCATGTAATAAAGCCCCAAAATTCAGAAGAAAAAATAGAAGAAATAACCTCTCAAAAATGGCATTTTTAAGCCCTCTTGTATTTCGGCCACAACCAAAAAAATGCCGCAGGAGTACGGCAGTAGAATGACATTTTTGGATGGCATGAAGTCTCCTCATTTAGTGCAGGTTACACGCAAATATAAGTAAGTAAACGAAGACCCCCGGGCAGGAAAATGTTAACATGTAAATATGAGGACGTTGCTGCAGCTTAACTGCAGCAAGGCCCTAATACTTAGAAACTGAAATCTAATATGTTAACTCTGTGCTTCTTCTTTATTTCTTATAACAAGCCTGAATCCTTCCCCATGAATGTTAAGGATCTCAACGTTCTCATCCTTTTTAAGGTATTTACGTAGCTTGGCAATATAAACATCCATACTTCGGGATGTAAAATAGTTGTCGTCTCTCCAAATCTTTGTTAGTGCAAGCTCTCTTGGCATAAGATCGTTCTCATGTAAAGCGAGCAGGCGCAGCAATTCATTTTCTTTTGGAGAAAGTTTTGAAGGCTCTTCATCCCTAAAGGTAAGGAAGCGGAGCTTTGAATTGAGGTGGAAATCTCCAATCTGGAATTCAAACTGCTTACTATCGGCCACACTATCTGTAGCTTTACGCTGCATAATGGCTTTGATCTTCATAAGCAGTACCTCACTGTCAAAAGGCTTGTTGAGGTAGTCATCTGCCCCTACTTTGTAACCTTTCAACACATCTTCTTTCATTGCTTTCGCAGTTAAAAAGATAATTGGCACTTCTTCGTTCTTTTCCCGTATTTCTTTGGCCAGGGTGAAACCATCTTTATAAGGCATCATTACATCAAGAATGCAAAGATCAAAATCGTCTTTTTTAAACTTTTCAAATCCTTCCATTCCATTCTTGGCATGAGTGACCTCATAATCGTTCATGGCCAGGTAATCTTTTAATACCGTTCCAAAGTTTGGATCGTCTTCAACTAGTAAAATCTTCTTATTTTCAGTTTCCATAAATTAAGATATTAGTGGTAGTTTAATTATAAATGTACTTCCTTTTCCTTTTTCACTTTCCACGCTAATTTGTCCGTGGTGATCATCAAGGATACGCTTTGCATAGGCAAGACCCAGTCCGTGGCCTTTCACATTATGGATATCTCCCGTATGCTCACGATAAAACTTCTCAAATATTTTTTTCTGCACAGGTTTCGTCATTCCGCTCCCCTGGTCACGTACCTTCATTACAATGTAGTTCTTCACATTCTCGGTATAGATATCAATCTTTGGTGTATCTGGAGAATATTTTACGGCATTGTCCAGCAGGTTCACAATTACATTGGTAAAATGGGTTGGGTTTGCCAGAATGGAAGCCCTTAAAGCCCCAAAATGGGTTTGCACATACCCCTGTTTGTCTTCTACAATTAGCTCTACATGGGTTATAGCTTCTTCAATCAACTCATGTAAATCAAGTCTTTCTTTTTTAAGGTCCAGTTCGTTCTTTTCGAGCCGGGAAATTCGCAATACGTTCTCTACCTGGGCATGCATTCGTTTATTCTCATCCCTTATCATGCGATGATAATGCGCCACCTTTTCGGGGTTGTTCATCACCTTCGGATTCTTAATAGCATCAAGCGCCAAATTTATTGTCGCAATAGGGGTTTTGAACTCATGCGTCATGTTATTAATAAAATCCGTTTTTATCTCGGATATCTGTCTTTGCTTTATCAACTGAGAGAGCGCACTGGAATAAGCTATCACAATAATAAGCGTAAAAATAATTGATAAAGCCGCCATCAAAGTAATGGAAGACAATACAACCTGTTTCTTTTCAGTGAAATTTACGAACAATTGGTAATTGTTACTGCTATTCCCCGAAGTAAAAATAGGCACCCTGTAAGTGGACCTGGCATCAAGTTCAAAATTATCTGACTGTACCTTGGTAGCCAGACCATTACCGTAAATTCCGTATTCAAAGGAGGTATTCATCCCCCTGTTGCTTAGTTCCGTCTGGATCAAATCTTCAAGGTATGACCTGGAAACCCGCTCATGCAGAGGTTTCCTGCTCGTATATTCGCTCACAGTAGAACGGATAAATTCCTTCTCTACATCTTTCATCCTAAAGATGCGGTTGATCCTGCCAGTGGTAGAAAGCATATTCTCATTCATACTGTCGTTCTCCACCAGCTTTGACACCTTCCGGTTAATCAACTTTTTAAACTGAACGGTATCAACAGATGCATCCAGAAAAGCGGTAGAAAGCTTAAAATCTTCCTCTAAACTTCCCTGTGAAGATAGGTAAACATCATCTGAGAATTCTTGCTGTTCTTCAAATATTTCGTTTATAATAGCGCTGTCTGCCTGCGCGCCCAAACTGTCTACCAATTCCTGCATCGCGAAATAATAGTTCTCCAGCTCGTTATTCTCTACTTCATTAGCTACTCTTCGCAGTATCTGTTTAGCATTAAAAGAGAACTGCTCTTCTTTGCTCTCAACTGTATTTTTTATCCAAAATCCCTGAACAAATATAATTCCTATAAGAGAGAGGCTCATAAGAACCACCAAAAGAAAAAATATCTTTTTGTTCATATCTTCAAAAGTATGATTTTAACATTTAGCCAAAATACCCTTTAACCAAAAGTTAACAAAAGAAATCCAGTATTTACGCGCTCTAGACGAGGGTTTCATGTAGTTCATGCACTGCTTTACGGGTGCTGGAGAGCTCCTTATTTTCGATGATAAAGTCGGCCAGTTTCGCCTTTTCTTTATCACTCCACTGGTTGTTCATTCTGGCTTCGATTTCTTCGAGCGTAGATTTGTCGCGTTTTTTGAGCCTTTCAATCCTTCGATCTAAAGGGGCCGTGACAAGGAGATTGAAATCGCACTTTTTATATCCTCCAGATTCAAACAAAATGGCTGCTTCATAAATTACATAAGGCGCCACCTGCTCTTCTTTCCAGGATTCAAAATGCCGGGCCACAGCAGGGTGTATAATAGCATTTAATTGTTCAAGTTTCTCGCGGTCTCCAAAGACTTTTGAAGCAATATATTTTCTTTCGGGCAACCCCTCTTTATAGCTGTGTTCTCCAAAAAGAGCTTGTACGGCCGATTTCACCTCACTGTGGGTAACCATTAATTGTTTGGCTTCATCATCGGCTATAAAAACCGGAATACCAAGTTCTTTAAAGAAACCCGCAACAGTAGTTTTTCCGCTTCCAATTCCTCCCGTAAGTCCTACTACTTTCATTTTTTAATAATAAACTGAATTCTCTTCTCATTAAGCCGAAGGTTTGAGGTGAAATCGGGTTTTTTGATCACTTGAGGAATAAGGAAATCCTGCTCGCCCCTTACCTCGTTGAAATCTACCACCACTCTAAAATCTGAAGCTGTTACTTTATTAAACTCCTTCAGGTTGACCTGGTAGAACAAAACCACTTCCTTCGGAAATATCACCACATTAAGCCCTCGCGGCACATTCATAATTTCAATAGGTACCTGCACCTTTCCTTCAGTAAACTTTTCAACATCCAGGCTATATTCCACTTTATTCTTGTAAAAAGTAACATTTGGTAGTGCAGTAGTATCAAGATATACTGCACCTTCTCTATCGTTCTTTACTTTTGAAAGTGTAAGCGGCTCGGTAAGAAGCCTCGAAAGTGTGTCTAAAACGTTATCTGGGCCGCTCACCATAATGGAGTCGGGTGTAAACTGAAGATCACTTACAGCCGAATATCCGGCGGCGTACTCTATATTACTTCGGAAGATCACCGGCAGCCTTTTTTCCTGTTTCTGTTCAAAATTCACGGTGAGCACCTCTTTCAGGAATTGGTTATCATCCATATCAAGCTCCAGTTGAGACTGAAGCTGAGCCCTGTTTTCAATAAGATCGTACACCAGGTTACCGTCAGCTACATGGGCCTGTGCAAGGTCTATAGTTATGGTGGGTGCAAAAAGTGAGAACCAGGCAACGGTAAAACCATTCTCCTCTACCCTTAACTGAAGGCTTTCAGGATTGTTGAGCAGCAGTTTATCTGGCGGCACGTTCACATACTCCACCGGAATTTCTATCACTTCGCTGTACTGCTTTGAAAACTGCACAAAGATCCAGATCACGATCGCAAAGAACAGAAAGAACAAAAATGAATTGAAGTCGGTTTTTTTAAACCGCGCCTTTGTAACCGTTTTAAACCTATTGAGCATGTTTAAAAAATAGCTTTGGAAACCTCTCTTCCGGATCCATGTTGAACATCCTAAGATAGCAGGTTGACTTGCAGAAACCAAACCCATAACCCAGAAATTGTACGAGAGCAGCTACAATAGAAAAACCTGCAATTTTAATACTGCCGTTACGCCCCAAAGAATGAAAAAACAGAACCAACAGATACACCACATACACCCACAAAGGCAAATACCATCCAAAAAAGGCAAAAATCACAGCTGCCACAAGCCCAAAACTAAATAAAGTCGGAAACCAGTACGTGATCTTAGCCGACTCCGGGTGCCACTTATTCAAAATTGGCCTTACCATCCCAAATTTATTCACCTGCCTGTAAAACTTCTCCCAGTCTATACGCCGCTTGTGGTACACGAAAGCTTCGGGGAATAATCGGCTCGAAAAATGCCTTTTTTGAAGCCTAAGTGCCAGGTCGGGATCTTCGCCGGGGTGAATCCTTCCGAAGCCACCACTGGCAAGAAACGCTTCTTTTGACAATCCCATATTAAAGCTGCGGGGTTCAAATTTTCCCAGCATCTTCTTTCCACCTCTAATTCCGCCGGTAGTCAAAAAAGAGGTCATGGTATAGTTTATCGCCTTCTGCAGGTCACTAAAGCCTTCATGAGCAGCATCGGGACCGCCAAAACAATGAACAAAATCCTGCTGCAGCTCCTTTTCAACTTCAGTAAGATAATGCGGCGGTAAAAGCACATCAGAATCCAGGATCAAAAAGTAATTTCCGGCAGCGCGGGCCATTCCGTAGTTCCGGGAGTGACCGGGACCTGAATTCGGCTTTTTAAAGTAGCTGATCTTCAGCACCTCTGCATATTCCTGCACCACTTCTTCCGAAGAAATTGTAGAACCGTCTTCCACGATCACCACTTCAAAGGCTTTGTCGTAGTCGAGTTCACACATGCTTTGCAGCAGCTCCCTGATCTCGGCCGGGCGATTGTAAACGGGAACAATAAAGGAGAAAGACAGCTTCATAGCACAAATGTATTAAAGAAAGTGGGACAGGCACCAAAAATAAGAGGCCTCAAAAATGTCATTTTTGAGACCTCTTACTATCGATATTTGAACTAGCTTACTCTTCTTTTCCCTTTACAAAAGCTTCCATCACCTGCTGGCTCACTCCCATATTGGAGAAACCACCGTCGTTGAAAAGATTTTGAAGGGTAACTCTTTTTGTAAGGTCTGAAAACAGGCTCACAATATAATTTGCACAATCCATTCCTGTTGCGTTTCCAAGCGGCGACATTTCATCGGCATAAGCGATAAATCCGTCAAAACCTTTCACGCCGGTACCTGCAGTAGTAGGCGTGGGCGACTGGGAAATAGTGTTCACCCTTACTTTTTTCTCTTTTCCGAAGAAATATCCAAAACTACGGGCAATAGATTCAAGATATGCCTTGTTATCGGCCATATCGTTATAATCTGGGAATACTTTTTGGGCAGCGATATAAGAAA
>Ga0208014_1000903_pt1 | contig 10677 bp, 5 predicted proteins | sample 25_taG_FD_184099 | JGI IMG/M metagenome (GOLD analysis project Ga0208014, IMG submission 184099) | Marine viral communities from Cariaco Basin, Caribbean Sea - 25_WHOI_OMZ (SPAdes) (version 2) | ecosystem: Environmental > Aquatic > Marine > Oceanic | place: Caribbean Sea: Cariaco Basin...
TGACCTTGTTACGTTACAAACATAAGACCCGATAGGGTCTGACCATCAGGATCCAAAGGATCCGGTATTTGTATTATTCTTCGGCAGGGATGACCCCGAAGGGGTCAAATGTTTATAGCTGATAAACGAAATATCCATCGAATTACATTAATAGGAATCAAAACAAACAATCCAATCCGATTATTTCAATGCCAATCGAAGAACAAAACCCCAATCCCATTACATCGTTATGAATCGAAGACGTGTACCCGCGTTAGGGACCTGCCTACCGGCAGGCAGGTAGCAGCGGAAATCCTTTTTGCAAGGCACGAGCAAAAAGATTGGAGCGGATAGCCCGACCCGCATGAGCGGTAGCGAAGGCGGGGAACGCCCAAATAACCTACATAAAGAAATTCCAGACCAATCCAAACCTTACTCCAAAATCGCGTGAGGGATAGAGTGGTGCCGAGAAATTGTTATTTGCTTCAATTAGATAATTCAGGTTTTCCAGTTTGAAGAAGATCCGGGCCTGTCGTATTTTACCATTGAAGAAAAAATCTACAGTTGGAAAACCTTCGACTTGTTGCGAATTCTGAACATAAAATTCTGCAAGAACAGGATCATACCCATTCATCTCATAGTCTGTAAAGTAATTTAGCGTGAAACCGGTTTGAAGATAAAGTGCCCGCTGGAACCAGTAGTCTTTATAGTAAAAGGTGTTCCTGGTGACCAAATCGGGTACATTTAGAACCTGCCCCCCATCTAAAACAGTCTGGTAAAGCAAGGTGTTATTAAGCGCAAATTTGCCCAGGCTAAATTCCCTGCTCCCCTTCACCTTTACATAACTCACCTGATCGTTGTGTTGAAATGGCCTTACAAATCCTGCTTCCCCTACCGCGAAGTAAGCCATATCATTAATAGTGGAGAATTCTACATTTGCATTCAACCATTGAGGTGCCCACAGGTCAAAACCCAGAGACTGCCGACTTTCGTTTGAAAAGGAGGTTTGCCAGTTGTAGTTTATATAGTCACTCTGGTAGAGCAGAAAATTATAATTGGGGGCATGATCATTAATATTGGCCGTGGCTGCAACCACAAAATCTGAGGACAGCGCATATGAAAGTCGGGCGCCGAGGTCATATCCTTTAAAATCTCCTGTTAAGTTGATCATTCCGCTCGCTTTGAACTGAAAGTCACCCAGAGTACCCAGATAATCTCCCCCTGCTGAAAGTATATCTCCCTGAAGCCTGTTCACTATATACCCTCCTTCAAGATCTAGCACGGTATTATAGCCATAGTTATAGTGGGTGTGCTTTCCGCGAGCAATAATTCTTGCAAGATTCCCGGCTGTAAAACCTACATAGACCTCGTTGGATGTAGTAGTGAGCCGTGTTACATCTTTTAAACCCACCTCTTCAAAAGAGGGTCCAAAGAGTTCACTGGCCGAAGACTGCTGAAACTGATACTTTTTATAGGTATGATTTAAACGATGACCAATTTTAAAATCTCGCTGTACAAGCGAATCAGCTCTTTTGTAAAGGGCGTAAGAATGATCGAGAAAAAATCTTTTCCCGAACAAAGTAGATTGGGCATCTTCAAAGTTCACGTCAAGACGGGAGCGATCTTCAAATTCGGGATTTTCTGCTATATATTGATCAAGGGACGTAGCTGTAAGTCCGCCGTTTTCTTCATTAAGAAGGTCCTGTGAAACAAAATGTGTTTGCATTTTGTACCTGCCGTTTGGGGAACTATAACTGAGGGTAGTTCTAAAATTTCCGGTACTGGTGAGCATATGCCGATATCGACCTAACGACCGAAGTCCTTTATATCCTATTGAAATATTGAGATTAGGAGAGGTGTTTACAGTAAAAAGAGCATCAGCTGCCTGACCTTGTTCAAATACTGTCTTAAAAAAAAGTTCGGTAAACGGGGTAGGAACGTTATAGTAGAAGATATCTTCTACTTCCATAAAATTATAATGTCTCGCTCTTGCGCCAAATTGAGGAAGCACCTCCCGCTCTTCAATAAAGTCATAAGTAAGCCGATTATAAGAACGGCCGACATTGGAAAATGGTAGTAACCCAAAATTGTCTTTTCTAAGATAGTTAAACCGGTAATCCTTGTATATATGAAGTGTGGTATCTACTGTTGTGGTATCGTTATCTACGGAAATAATCTTGTAGAGATCAATTGGGGCTTTTTCAACAGAAGGGTTTTCTTCCACCTCCTGATCAAGATTTCTCACTTTAGAAATGTTATCCCTGCTAATTTGACCAAAGCAGAAAATTGGGAATAAAATAAAAAAAAGTAAGCGTAGCAGTGGCATAAACTCTGAGTAAAACCACAAAAGTAGAATAAAAAAAGAGAATTAATCAATTAATGATAAACTCATAAAATAAAAAACCGCCTCATTGTAGATAATGAGACGGTTTAAAAATGAATTTTTAAACTAACCTATTGCTTCACAAAAGTTAAGGTAACTTCATAACTAGAAGCACCACAACCACCATCTGTGATAAAATCAGTAATGGTTAATGTAAATCCAGAGTCATCTGCTGGATCAATTATAATACCATCATCAGTACTTCCAAATGTAATAGTACCTCCACCACAACCTACGCCGGAATCTACAACTGGTATTAAAAGAGTTTCGCAGACGAAATTAAGAGGCACATTTGTAGAAAATCCTCCTGCTCCTGGAAGATAAGGAATTGTGAAAGTTCTGATCGTCTGAGAAGTTTCCTCAAAAGTAACTACTTGATCATCTGCAAAAGCTCCAAAGGCTCCTGCTCCTTCTACAGTCATCAGGTATTCTCCAGTAAATAAACCATTTAAAGGGCAGCCCACTGGATAGTTCGCTACAACATCATACACACTTGAAGTATGGATATCAGATCCATACAAGCGGCCTTCTTCATCCCAGAGATCCAACTCAGTACCATCTTCAAGATACAGTTTGGTTGTAACCAATAGTTCATCACCTAAACTAAAATCATCATTACTAGAAAGTTCTGAAAAAGCAGAGATAAGGTCATCTGTGGATAAAACCATCTCTAGTGGAAATTCGGTAACACCACTTCTAAGAGTGACCGGCCCGTACATTTCACCAGCAGCAGTCTGATAGAAACCAACAACATCAGCTGAAGCAACATTTCCTTGAGCAATATCCACAGTGAAACCAAAATCCACAACCGCACCTGTACTAAGTTGATTCAAATTGAGGATGGTAGGATATTCGGTGTTGAGAACGAAATTTGGAACAGCACCTACTCTTAAATCAAGTTCTGAAGTTCCTCCATCCGTATCGCAGGAAACTGCAAAGACAGAAACCACCAGCATTATTATTAAAAATTTTATTTTTCTCATTTTAAAATGTTTAAATGATTAATTATCCCAAAATATATTATACGTTCCAGCATCCTTCTGTGCTGGTGCATTCTGATTCAGGTTTAACTCACTCTGAGGCCAGAAAAGTGACAACTGGAATGGGTTATTCTGAACAGTAACACCCGGATCTAGTGGAAAATCTCCCATGTCTAATTGATATTCCGGTCCAGGTCCTAATGGATCTGCTAAAATCGGATAACCTGTTCTTCTGTAATCGTTATACTGATCTATATGATCTCCAAAAGTAGACACCCACTTTTGAGTCATAATGATTTCCAGCTGCTTTTCTTCAGAAGCACCTTCAAATGCTGCAAGAACAGCATCAATATAAGCATTTACTTCGTCTGTACCACTAAGCACAGGAACATCCTGAGCTTCTGTCGCAGCTGCCTGGGAAACTTCATCCACTTTTGCAAAACTCGCAACCATTGCTTCCTCCAGTACGTCCTGAGCATTACCAGAAATATATCCTTCATGTGTAAGTTCAGCAACAATATAAAGGTACTCGTCGTAAGTGAGGATCCTGTGCGGTGCATTACCAGAACCATCTGTGGCTCCAATTGTGTACCCTGTATTTTCATCATACAATCCTCCTGCAGGGAATATTCCCGGATAAGTTGCGGAGTTTTCAACAGAATGATCTCTGTCTGGACCTATACTTCCAAAACGAATGGAGAAGAAACCTGTTTCTTCGTCCCAATAATCTGCATTAGGATCACCTGTTTCTGCATCCCCTTGATCTGGAGGCAATTGACCATCCTGGAGCTGGTTCACCCAGTAATATGGAATTCTAGGATCTTGAATGCCTGTAAAAATTTCAGGATTCCAGCCCATTAGAATTTCATACATCCATGGACTTACATAATCACTAAACTGAGTACTTAAATAAGAAGACTTATACAACTCATTTCTCTCATCTGTCGGAGACTGTGCAATAGTTGACCTAAATTCAAAATCGTCTGCTCTTGATTGGAAAAAGTTACCTTCATTCACTAAAGCATCAAAAGCAGATTGATCAAACAAAGAAGTTGTTCTAATCTGATTGTACAACTTCAACTTAAAAGTATTGGCAAATCTCACCCACTGCTCCATGTTACCAGAATAAAATAAATCATCATCACCGGGAGCTATACCTTCGTCAGAATTAATATTACTTTTTGCAGTATCAATTAGATCCAGAACGTTTTGATAAATCATTTGCTGTTCATCATAAGTTGGGCTCACAACACCGCCTTCGAGCTGAGTGGCATCAGTATAAGGTACATCGCCCCAAAGATCTACAGCAGAAGCCATAAGATAAGCTTTCATTAATTGAGCAACACCTACGTACTGCATATCTCCGCTCTCAGTAGCTGTAGAAATTAAACTTTCAATATCGGTAAGCGTAAGATAAACGTTATCCCATTCATTGCCTACCGCAAAGTTTGAAGGTCTTGCTCCATACTGATCGGATTCCTCACGGGTTGTAAATTGATGCGTGTAAACACTCAGCACCACACCTGACCATAACCTATGGTCTCCAAAATGACCTACTCCCGATTGAATATTGGGAAGCAGCTGATCGATAGGAGCACTAACCGGGTTATCGGTATCAGTGTCCACATCTAAATAATCACTACACCCGGTGGCTAGAACTGCCAGCGCAAGAGCAACAATAAATTTAGATTTATAAAACTGTTTTCTCATGTTTTTTCTCATTATAATTTTTTTAAAAGCTTGCATTAATTCTTATACCATAACGTTTTGAAGTTGGCGCAGACTGAACTTCAATTCCTTGTAAGTTTGTAGAACCAAAAGCCGTTACATCGGGATCAAAATTGGTGTATTCAGGAACATTAGGTGCAAAGTACCAAAGATTATTCCCTACTGCACTTATACTAACACTTCCAAACGGTGTTCTGTCAAGAATGCTGGCCGGCATTTCATAGGTCAATTTCAATTCTCTCAACCTGTAGACAGTACCATCATAAACACTTGCTTCATCAACACTGTTGATTGCAAAAGTATTCCCGCCTGAAGGAGAAAAATACAACTCATTCATGCTTAATTGAGTAGTATTGGGGATTTGATTCCCACTCTCATCTAAAATTGGCTCTCCGTTACCATTACCATAAAAACCTGGAATGATAAAAGTTCTCTCTCTGTCTTCAGTATCTCTAGTAACCCCTCTACCTAAAAGAGAAGCAATAGTGGTACTGGAGATATCCCCACCTTCTTTCCAGTCAAACTGAGCACCTAAAGACCAGCCTTTATATCTCAAAGTATTAATAAATGACATTTTAAAATCAGGATTTGGATCACCTATTATTCCATCTTCAAGATCAGCAATAATACCACCACCTGAGCGGTTAATTAAAAAATTTCCTTCATCGTCACGAGCAAAACGGGATCCATAGAAAACTCCAAAAGGTTCTCCTTCTGCTACATATGCAATTTGATTCACATTCAAAGGAATACGATCCAAACCTTCTACCAACTCTGTAACCTCATTTTCATTTTTTGTGAAATTAGTAAACAAGGTCCATTTAAAGTCCCTGGTTTCAACTGGCACAAGGGTCAAACCAATTTCCACTCCTTCGTTCTGAATTTCACCAATATTAGTATTAAAGCTGTTAAACCCACTTGTTGTTGGAACACTAACCGGTGAAATAAGATCTGTTGTGATTTTCTTATATACTGTAAAGTCTAACGCGATTCTTCTGTTCCAGAATTCTAAATCAATCCCAGCCTCATATTCATCTGTAAATTCAGGAGTTAACTCCTGATCTGCTAAACTTGTTCTGTTCCCAATAACCGGAATACCAAAAATTGGATCACCCACAGCAAAAGTTCTGTTAAGGAATTCTGCAGGAGCCGATCTTGCTACAGAAGCATAAGCTGCACGCAGTTTTCCAAAAGTCAACACATTACTATCAATTCCAAATGCCTCGGTAAAGATTAGAGAGGAAGAAATAGATGGATAGAAATAGGAATTATTATCTTCTGGCAAAGTTGAACTCCAGTCATTCCTGCCTGTTGCATTCAAGAACAAATAATCATTATATCCTAAACTGACATCAGCAAAAACACCCAGGGTTCGCTGCCTTGCATAACCAAGTCCTTTAGCAAAAGATACATCAACTGTGTTCTCAATAGTATAGATACCTGGAGATATGAATCTGTTACCAGAGACAAAAGTCCTGTTGCTCGTATTTTGCAACGCATTACCTCCTAAGATTGCAGAAAAGGTGATGTCATCAGTAATATTATAGTCATTAAAATTAATCAATAAAGTTGACTCCAAATCTTCATTGATGTACCTATCTGTAGTAATAGATCCTAATCCATCTGATGCTCTTGAACCTAAATCTCTAATTTGCTTTCTATCAAGATTGTATTTATTAACACCTGTTTGAAAAGAAGCAGATATATGATCATTAAATTCATAACCTAAATTCACGTTTGCTACTGTGCGATTAGTTTCAGTAATAATTTGATCGTGCTCCCATGACCATAGTGGATGATCCCATCCTGCATTTGGAATTACCGAAGCTCCTGTTTCCGGATGAACATATGGTAAATCCAGATTCCAGTTTCTAGCCATGACCATAGTACGAGCAAAAGAAGAAGATGAACCAGCAAATTGGTTTTCACCAAAAAATCCGCCAATTTGTTTAGTATCAGAATAAGAAATATTTCCACCAAACTGAATACCATTATCAAGCACATAATTACCACCCGCAGATACGTTTGTTCTATCATAGGTATTGAAAGGAATATAGCCTTCCTGCGCCAAATCGGAAATTGTCACAGCAAAGTTTCCGTTCTCACCACCATGCGAAAGGTTAATAGAGTGTTCATAGGTCACACCTGTGCGAAATAAATCAGCAACATTATCAGGTTGAGCCACGTAAGGTTGCGTAGGCCCAAGCTCAGGAAATGCACTCAGCAAATTATTCCAGGTAGGAATTGTTTCGAGATCAGAGAAACGAGGCCCCCAAGATCCATTGGCATTTGCGTATTCAAAGTTTACTCCAGCTCCGTAAGTATTTTGATACTCAGGAAGATTTGCTATTTGCTCCAAATAAGTGGCTGTAGAAACAGTTACATTGGTTTTTTTAGGACCACCCCCAGAACCAGTCTTTGTAGTAATTACAATTACCCCGTTTGTAGCCCTAGAACCATAAAGAGCTGCTGCAGCTGTACTTTTCAAAACGTTAATAGACTCAATGTTGTTTGGATCTAAAGAAGACAATCCAGATTCATAACCACCACCACCAGTAACCTGACTTGATGTAGTAACCTGATCATTACTATAAGCAACACCATCTACAATAATAAGTGGCTGAGAAGATCCAGCTATACTGGTCACCCCACGAATATTAATTTGATTGGAAGCACCAGCAACACCCGTAGAAATATTTACGTTAACACCCGCAACTTTTCCAGCAAGGGAACGCACTAAATCCGGTTCAGAGTTTTCTGTCAACTCTTCACTAGCCACAGAACTTACCGCATAACCTAAATCTTTAGGATTACGTTTAATACCAAAGGCCGTAACAACAACTTCTTCTAGCTGTGCAGCGTCTGGCGAAAGAGTGACATCAATTTGGTTAATATCAGTAATAAGATACTCAACAGTCTCCATCCCGAGAAATGAAAATACTAGCGTTTCTCCAGTGTCAGCCAATATTGCATAATTTCCGTCAAAATCGGTCTGCACACCCCGGGTTGTACCTTTTACTAATACATTAACCCCGGGCAACGGCATTCCGCTTTCATCGGTGACAGTACCCGATACAGTCATTTCTTGTGCAAAGGTAATCTGCACAACTAACACCAGTAATAGCGTTAGAATTCCACTTAATTTTCTTTTCATTTTATGAATTATTTGAATTAGCCAAGGCCAAAAATGATAATAATTTCTTAATAATACAAGACAATGAAAGAAACTTCTTTGTTAATTCTTTAAGAAGTTTCTTGATTTTACATCCACTAATCGTTTGCGTTAGCAATAAAGAATAATTTTTGTTGCTGCATTTCGTTATAATGCCCAATTCTAAAGAAAATAAAACAGAAAGTATTAAAGTGTACAATTTTATACACATAATATTTATTTCAATACTTTACAGGCTTTACATATTTTCTACTTTTGTAGAAATAGGATCTTCATAGGCCTTTATGGTAAAGATCTATTCTTCAACATCTTAACAAAATGTTAGCAAAAAACTTTTCAAAACTATCACTTGAGTGCGGTACAGACGAAGCCGGTAGAGGCTGCCTTGCCGGCCCTGTCACTGCTGCAGCCGTTATACTTCCTAAGAGTTTCGGTAATAAGCTGATCAATGATTCAAAGAAGCTCAACGCACTTTCCAGAAACAAATTGCAGAAAATCATCAGGGAAAAGGCAGTCTGTTATTCGGTGCAACATATTTATATGGAAGAAATAGACGAAATCAACATCCTAAACGCCTCTATCAAAGCAATGCACAAATGCATAGAAAACCTGAATCCCATACCCGAATTCATTATCGTAGACGGCAACAGGTTCAAGAACTATAAAGAAGTTCCCCACGAGTGCATCATAAAAGGAGACGGCAAATTTCTCAGTATTGCAGCGGCGTCTATTTTAGCCAAGACTTACAGAGACGAATTCATGACCAGGATTCACGAAGAATATCCCATGTACAACTGGAAACAGAATAAAGGCTACCCCACAATTGAACATCGCGAAGCCATCAAAAAATACGGAGTCACAAAATACCACCGCAAAAGCTTTAAGCTCCTGCCCGAGCAACTGGAACTTTCTCTTTAAAATTTACTACATTCAACTTCCCATGAAGAAGATCCTGACATTTTTTACCATCCTGTTATTCTTTTCCTGCGCCAACGAAGCCCCTGTTTCGGGAGAACTTACCGATTTTTTGCCCCAGGATCCGGCGGTAATAGTGCAGATGGAAAACCCCGATCTTTTCTTCAGCAATATTCAAAACAATGATTTTCTCAAGCTCAATTCCCAAAATGAACTTTACCTTAAAATTAAAGAAGAACTCGAGATCCTGAAATATTTCCCTCATCAAAAAGAGGCATTACTCGTCCTTGATCCTAAAGCCGAAAAATCCCTGGACTTTCTATTTATTAGTCGCGATAATCTCAAACCTAAAAACCTTGACTCTATCCCCAACCGGCAGGTAGAAACAATGAACTTTGATGATCTCGAGGTGCAAAAATATGTTTTGGAAGGTAAAACGGCTTTTTCAACACATATAGATAGCATTAGTTTGTTAAGCAGCTCCCTGCCCCTGTTAAAAGAAACCGCCCGGGGCAATTCAGCCTTGAGTAAAGATCTACAGGTGGCTTTCAAAGCAGCCTCTCCCAAAAAAACTTCTGTATTTCTGAATTCCGATAAAGCAACTCCTTTCCTGAAAAAGCTCTTTTTGACACCTTTTTCAAACTTTACTAAATGGACTGTCGTTGATACCGACATTTCCCAGAACAACATCAGGCTTAACGGTATCACCATTGCTTCCGATTCTCTTCCGCGCCTCATCAATGTCTTCCAGGGAGTAGGGACTTCAAAAAACACCCTGGCCAATATCACTCCCGTGACCAGCTCCGGATTCAATTCCGTAAGCTTTCAGGATTTTAAAAAATTGAATCAAAATTTGCTCTTTTTGAGAGGTAATGAAACAGAAGCTACCTTTACTGAAGAAATTTCCCTCCTCACAGCAGCCAGCGAAGCGGGAAGTATTCATCTTGCTGAAGGTTTAGTGTTTGCTATACGCTCTGCGGAAGCTGAAAATGGCCTGCAAACATTAAATTATGAGCCAGAACAAACTGAAGAATTCCGTGGGCTACCCATCTACAAATTTCCCCACTCCAATTCTTTTTCTGAAATACTTCAGCCGTTACTGAATCCAAAAGGCCTCCATTTTTTGACATTTTTGGATAGCTACATACTCTTTTCTGAAACTTCCGAAGCATTAAAGAAAGTGATTGCCGCTGTTCAGGATGATCTTGTGTTGTCAAATACCGAAGCTTATAAAACTTCTTCAGAAAACCTCAGTTCAGAAGCTTCACTTTTGATAATCCGGAACAACCAGGCAGAAGGAACAAACAAAACAGAGCAACTTGACTACACTAATTATCCCATTACGGCGGTTCAATACATCTACCAGGATAATTTTGCCCACCTGCACAGTGTGGTGGCGAGGAGCGCTGCTCTAAAAACAAACAAACCGACTTCGCAGGCTGCGAGTGTTGCCCTGGCGGCAGCCCTGAACTCTCCGCCTGTCTTCTTCAAAAACCATCGCTCCAACGGAATGGACATTG